>ENA-UOJQ01000170-UOJQ01000170.1-human-gut-metagenome-genome-assembly--contig:-P63-NODE-170-length-89366-cov-27.286225_pt1 | contig 89366 bp, 97 predicted proteins | sample MGYA00242352_ERZ723899 | MGnify/ENA metagenome assembly ERZ723899
GGCCTTACAGCTATCATCATTTTTTATTAGGTGTGGTGCCGGGTGCCTCCCGGTAAGTCGCCGCCAGTCCACAGACGACTCGCAATGCGCAAAAAAACATATCAGACTGGCAATGCCCCTCCGCATAGGGGGATTCACCACACCAAAAATTTAACATCTGATGAAACTCGTTTCAATGCTCTACGACGATGTGACAGGGGTACTGATGCAATGCATCTCGCGAATCCCCCTGTCGTATCAACGGAAAGCAAAAAGCCCAAGGCGTTAACCTCGGGCTTCAATAATTTTTGCTGCTCAGTTCGCTTTAACGTCCCGAGCCTAACACAATTCAAGCATTTTCTGCGCAAGAGTTCAAGTAAAACTTGTCGCTATTCGTGCCGAAAGCATCACACATTGGTGCATAAAGCATCGATTCTGCAAGATTTAGCCAAACGTCGATTCTGCTTTCACATGTGCGCAGACACCATTCTGGGTGTTTTTTGTTAAGGTCGCGAGCCATTGCTTTTTTACTCAGACGCTTGATATATCTGTCTTCTATGAGCGCATACAGACTCTTATGCCCTGAGCGAACCAGTATTTCTCCGAGAACTGAATTGATGGTCAGCGCCTCTTCATCAGTGCAGAACGCCAGTCCACTTTTATTTTTGCCGTTAAGAATCTCCTGAAAGAACGCTTCAAGCTCAGGCTTGGAAATGCCTGATTTCTTCATCCGGCGTAGTGCATCGTTGATAGCTGTTTTCGTTATCTTCCCGGATGCCAGCAATTGATTAAACATATTGCCGCCGCTACCACCGCCTATATACGACCAGCGGCCCCACATACGCAGCTTTCCCTGTATCCAGATGCTTTCCAGAGTGCGGAGGCGAACCATTTCACCTGATTTACCAACCTCAGAAGGGTTAATCATTTATTCACCTCATTTTTGATTTTCGGTTGCTCGGCGGCAAACTGCACCAGCGCCATAAATGCCTGGCCTTTAGCTTCCAGTTCGGTGCGGTTGATATAACTGAATTTTTCCCCTCGCCAGGTCTTATCAAACACAGCTATGGCACCAGCAAAAAACGCGCTGGTCGGCCTTTGTTTGTCGTTGGCGGGTTTAAACCAGACAGGCAGATCGAAACCAATCCGCCCGCGGATAAAGCAGACATGATCCGCGTCTTCCGGCCACCACGTTTCGCTCGTTGCGGATTTCACCAGGAAAACATACCGGCCGCCCTTCTCTCTTTGCGCAGCTGCGTAGTTCATGATGTGAGTCATGCCAGTGATGGCTTGCTTTTCGTGGTACTGAGAGCGGCTGTAAGGCGGGTTACCAAATGCAGCACCACCGATTGAGGAAAGTATTTCCGACCAGTCCTGTGTCAGCGCGTTATCTTCTGCGGTGTACCAGACAGGGCATTTTGCATTGCTGTCATCAGCGAACAGATCCAGCATCAACGGACCAAACATTGCGTTGATACCCCAGAAAAGAGGATCCGGCGTTCGCCACTGGTCGCCAACCTCTTTTAAATAATGTGATGGTGCGTTGCGTAGGGCTGTGAGGGATTCGCAGTAAGGATTAGTCATGCGGCCTCCAGCCTTTTTTTCAGTGCGCGTAAGTCGGCGTAAGCCTGCAGGCGGATGGCTTCCAGCTCTTCGATGGTCCAGCGGTGAATCCGGTTGTCGTTATCAAGCCCCTGAACTGCGGCTTCACCGATTTTTTCCACCAGCCCGACCCGGTAAGCTTTGATATTCCCGGACTTGCCGACGTTGCAGTCATCACACTGCAGGTTGATATTGATGCGGGTAAACCGCAGGTGGGAGGCTTTAGCAACGGTTCTGTAGTGGCCGGCATGCCAGACTTTGGCGTCGTGAGTACCGCAGGAAATACACCCCTCCCCATCAGCAAGGGCAGTTTCACGGCAAAGGGTATTTACTACCCGTTCCGTAACTTCCAGCCAGTGGCTGAGGGGCTTTTCAGCCGTCTTTGGTTCAGGGCTAATATGGTGAACGGGTTTATTTTTTAACCTGTTTTGTGCCTTGACCTTTTGTTTCTCGCGCTGATGCGCAAGGTACTGGCTCTTATGCTCTTCGCAACACCAGTAAATATTCGAATAGGTAAGGTTAAACCAGGCACCGCAACCGGGTGCTTTGCATCTGCGACGGGGATCTCTCATATCGCACCGCCTGGGTGCGACAGACAAACGGAAACACCAGCATAGGTGATAGCTGGTGTCAGGAGGTACAGCTTTTGAGAGTGGTTCTTCTGCGCCATCGGTTTTTCTCCGTGGCACAGCAACTGGCAAGAAGGGTTGTTCAGACCCGTAATTAATATAGCTAATTTTAGTCCTGACTTACAGGGGGAAGACCGGCTTTTTTACGGGCCTCATCAAGGGATTTGAGCGAGGTGACAAACTCATCTTTGCGCAGCGGGAAGCCCCTCTCCACAACCCCATTTTTCACATAAACAAGGACAGGCCCGGTATGCTCTTTGAATCCTGGAAATAAATCATCCGGTATTTCCATAAATACCTCATTGGAAACACTCCACCTGCAACGAACACGGCCAACGAGTTAATATGCAAAAAAATAACCGCGCTAAAGATGGCGTAAAGGTTAACAATGGCTGCATCACCGCCACATTTTTACTGCTTAATAAAACCAGTCGTCGGCGCTTTCCCAGGTCTCGCGGAGTATTTCCTCAATGATTTCCTTATCGTCGTCGATACCCCCGTAAACACTTAGGCCATCTGACCCGGCGCGACGAATGGTTAGCTTGCAATCTTCATAGTTCTGATTCAGGCGACGCAAAAGCTCAACTTCAAGGGCGGGAATGGCCCCTTCTGGCAGTTTTTTAGTCTTGTCGATGGTTACTTCGATTTTCATATTATCACCCCGCTCGATATACTGTATAAATAAACAGTACACCCAACGCGCTGGATGAGCAATATCTTAAGAGCACAAATTGCTAATTTTCTGTCAGTAGTAAAAAAACAAAACCCGCTGTAGCGGGTTGAATTTCATGTAGAAATATTATTGCGGAAACTTTGATTCGACCTTGCAGTGAACCTCCCATAAACTGATTCCGCAGCTGCCGCAGAAGTTAGCCAGGTAATCCAGCCCTGCCCATTCACGGACACCTCCGCGCGCAGCCTCTACGTATACCCCGATTTGCTTATCTCTCCACAGGCCAAACAGTCGCCAGCCTCCGCTATCTGCGTTTCTTACTGCAACAATGCGCGTCAGAACTCCAGTCTGATACAGCTCGGTAAAGGCTGGCTTTTTTCTGGTTATCATTTGCATAAATAACAAACCTTAGATTTGTTGATAACAAATATGGTGTTTGTGTTTTATTGCTTTATCCCCTGCTCAGTATTTTTCAGGTCGTTTTCCGCGAATAGGATCGACGTTCTGGCAGCGCGTAGCCTTGCCTTTGCATTTTTCTCTTCTCGCTCGAGGTTAGCGACAGATTCTCGCAACTCATCACGGCGGTTATAAAGCTGCTGAATCTCTTTCACCACAGCCTCGCCATCCGTCGCGCACTGAAGAACGTACTGGAAAGGGTCTACAGCGCATCTGCACTGCAGGCACAGAATGCTCCGCCCCTTCTCATCGACCTCGACGGCTTTATGCTTGCAGTGCTGCTCCCTGTAGTCCTTTCTGTCGGTTACGGTGATGTTCAACAGCTTTTCTTCGTCACGCTTTGGCTGCACCAGAGTGATGACGTTATCGCTATCATTTTCCATCTGGCACCTCCTGCGGTGCGGCTGCGAGCATGGCTTTGTATCCTTCCTTGATGTTTCTGTCATACCCGCCAACGTGATACCGCATCTTTTTTACCATTTCTGATGTCGGCTCCTTCGGCACCATCACGTACCCCTCTGGAATTACCGGAGAGTTGCCAGCCTTTAGTGCTGCCGCGCGGCAAGCATCCCATCCGCTACGAAACGTGCCTTTCCAGTCATCTCTCAAGAAATATTCCATCTCCATATCTTTAGTTAGCTCTGGAGGCACTACCGGCTGCTGCGCGTGGCGATAGAGCGGAATACCTTTCCCGCCACCGGAGAATTCGTTATGCCCGTTATACTCCCTTCCATCTTCACCATCGTACATGTACGCCACCGGCTCGCTGTCCATTTCGGCCTTGCGGCGTTCCCAAAACTCAGTCATTGCCAGGGCGATGACGTTTCCCACCTCATCCTGAAGTGCTTCAGGGTTTTCCATGTAACTGATGCGCCCCCAACCACGGACGCGCAACGCGGCATCTTCTCCATCGACGTGGTTATCTGCGACCATTTGGCCTTTTGTGTCCCAGATGTAACCATGCTCAAAGCGGAACGGCGGGGTGTAGAGACCAATTGATTTATTTCGAAGGTCTGTACTGGTAATAGTGGTCATTGGTTGGCTCCTTACACTGCCAGTTGCAGCTGCATGTCGAACCGGTCACGCTGTTCGCAATATGTAAGCGAACCGGGGCTATTATATGATTCAATGCGCTCAACCATCAGGGCGGCGCGAGTCTCTTTAGATGCCGGTGCATAGGCACCAGACCAGGCTTTATCTATCCCGATATTGCGGGCCACATTCGTGGAATCGGCGCTCGCCAGCGGAAGCTTCGTGAAAATCAACGGATTCAGCATACGAAGGCCGTGAAGCTTGGTTATCGGCTGTCCGTACTCATCTACAACGTGACGAATCAGGTCTTTCATTCTGGCGACTGCGAGGTTTGGTCGCTTAACGTCGTAATCGCCGCAACTGCCTATTGCCACCCGAGGCCACTCGTTGCACAACCTGATAAACCGCTCATCGCTTTCGTTCATGTGCCATACCGGAACGCCGATGAATTTCCCATGTGGCCACGCAAGCAGTAACTCGTCATTTTCCCGCTCTCCTCCGTCGATAACGTCAGGTATAATGGCGAAATCGAATCCGGGGTGATTCATCCAACGAGCCACAAACTCGTCGTAATCGCTCCAGTCGATTTTGTTTTTCCCAGCCTCCTTCCAGGCGGTAAATGCACCATTGTCGAGAGCGAAGGACTGGCAATATTCAGATGCCAGATTTATCTGTCCGGGGTGCGCGAAACTTATGAACGCGTGACGCGCTTTCCACGCCTTCATTGCGCACGTATCCGGTGTTATAGGCCCACCGTGATAGTGAATCATGAATCACTCAGTCTCCCACTTAATGCTATTGGTAATCGAAATCAGGACATCACCAAAGCCTGTGATGTAGCTGATTCGCCCAGAACGCTGCAATGCTCCGATTGCCTCAAGCCGCCTTACCTGCTCTTTTTCCAAATCGTGACCGCCAGATTCAGGGTCATCACAGCATTCGGCGAAGCGGTGGAGCGCTGCTAAGTCGGCATCAGTGACAAACGAGCGGAATGGCTCAATGGTGACGGTACGGGACTCCATCTCTGCCAGCTGGCGCTCAGCCAATTCCGCGCGAGCATCAAGCGTCACGTTAGCCGCACAGAGTTTTTGCTCAGCTTCTTCCATCTCTGCAATTTTTGCCTGTTGATTTAATAACGTTTTGTGAGCTATCAATAATTGCCCTCTCACGTTCGCTGACTGCTCTATTTCGTTGCTCAGCGTTGTCGCCAACTTATCCGCACGAAATCGCTCGTTATCAAAGCTGGTACGCCAGTTTTCCCGCTCCTGCTGCGCCGCCTCCAGTTCACCGCGACGAATAGACAGCGACTCATACTGATTCAGGAGAATTTGCTCCTGTCGCGCAATGTGCTGCTGCGCCTTCTCCAGCTTTTCGCTGTTAGCCTCAGCTGTTTTTCTCCACGTTGCGCAAATCCGTTTCTCTGATTCCAGCGCCTCTACCAGCGCGAGGATGTTATCTGGCCCATCTGACAGGTCGTTAAATTCTTTGCATTCTTCAAGGTAGACAGTGATGGACATGTGATGGGCAACATAATCTTCGGTTGCTGCCTTAGCTCGCACAGCTGCAGCCTTCATACGCTGCGCCAGTTCGGTGATATCAGTTGTCATGCGGCATCCTCCAGACCAATTAGCTCGGCAATCTGTGCCAGCGTGTCTTCGCTTTCACCAACCGGCCTACCCATCCAGTCAAACGAAATCAGGTTGCCTTCCTCGATTACGCCGATGTTGAAATCGTCGCTATCTACAGTACGAAAACCGTGTGATATGGCTCCATTGCGGGTCTCGTAGTGGATGAGGTCGGATGAATATTCGATACCGTGCCCGCCTTCGTTACACCAGGCGCGCCGGATAATTACGATGAATGATTTGCTCATGCTGCACGCTCCTGTTTTGACTTACTCAGCGCCTCTTTGTAGCTGGCCTTGGCTGCTTTCTTTGTCGGGCACCACTCGCTCTGAACATCACGACGCGGGTAGCCATAAGATTCATCGTATGAGCAGCGGAACATTCGGCATTTCCCATGACGGTCATATTCGACCTCAGGAAGCTGGTAACCCAACAGCCATTCACCGAATGACAGGCAACTATCAGCGTCGAGGTATTCTTCGTATCGCGTCTTTTTCTTCGGTTCAGGTAGCGCAGCAATAGCTAATTCTTCGCCTTTATTTGTGACGTGATAGAGCGTTCCGCTACCCGCAAAGTCAGGAGCGGGCCGGGAGGTGGCGAAACCATCAGAAACCAGTTTTTCCCACTCCTCGTTGTCCGTATGACCATCTCCGGCGAGGAAATAATTTCGGTACGGCGTTCGGTTGCGCTCATTGATACCTAGCGCATGCTGCATAAGTTCGATTCCGCTGCTCATTTGTCGGCCCCCTCGCGCAGCTCGAACGAATGAACGCTCAGCACATTGATTGCATCAATCACGCCCGGAGTCTGGTGATTCAACATTGTGATGATGGTTTTAATTCCAGAGTCCACCCCATCAGCCTTAATCCCGGCTACGATGCGATCGGTGGCGGGCGCGCTTTTCATCACATACACGCTATCTTCGCCAGTCTCATGACCACAGATATACCCGTGCAGCATCGGTTGGTATGTTTCGCGACCAAACAGCCCGAGGCGCTCACCTATCTCCTGAATATCTGAGCCATCCAGTGATGCGCCGCCTGCTGCTGCGCGGAAACAGATTTTGATGAATTCCTGCCTGACTACATTCTCCGCCGCAAGCTGCTGGTAAGACTTCGCCAGCGCCATAACCTTTGTCTCTTTGATCGACAGCTCGCCCGCACTCTCCAGCGTCTGAATGAGATCGTTTACTGTTTCGATGTTCATACAACCTCCCCGAGCACCCAGCGCAGTGCATCAGCGTATTCACCGCTGGCAGCTTCAAGGGCTTTAGTGATTTCCTTACGCGATTTGATGCGCGGCTTTGCCTCACCGAGAACCTGACGCTGCCGACGGGATTTTTCATGGCCTTTGGTACCAGCTGTCGCCAGCTCGATTTCTGCCACTTTTACCCGCTGCTCTTCAGGTGGGAGCGCGCCAAGCTGACGCGCCTGGGTAACTGTTACTGTGCCGGACTCTACCGCGTCTTTGACTGCCTGAGTGGCATCCAGAAGGGATAGCGTAGCGCGTACAGTGGGGACGCTGACGCCGAACATCAGCGCGAGGTCTTCCTCGTCATGCCCGCGCTCCAGCGCATCAGCCATCTTTTTGGCTCGGCCCAACGGTGTATCGGCCTGGCGGATTTCGTTTGCGCTGACCATTGCCTGCGCCATGCGTACAGCAGAACCGCGTTTAGCGACTGCCGGAACCAGCAGCGGGGTTTTACCCTCTTTTGCCAGACGCCTGTTAGCTTCCAGAGTATGACGGACACGCTGACGGCCATCGACCACACAGGACAGCCCCGTTTCCGGGTCTTTCCACACAATAATCGGCTCCAGAACTCCCTGGTCCATGATGTTCAGCGCCATTGCCTCACTGAGAGGCAAGTGAATACGCTCATCGTAAAGCGGGTGTGCCTTGTCAGTGACAATATGCAGATTTTCCGGCTCGAACATCAGAACGTTTGTCTTGCCGCTGGCGCCGTAAGCGTCGATTGAATTCTTAGCCATTTTTAACCTCGTTTTTATTAACCGCCTCAGCCCATTTTTGTTCCAGAGCATGTCTGGCTTTGTTCTTTCCACCAGCCCAGTAACTGTGCTGGACTCGGTAATGGTCATACGGGCATTTCAGGGCGCCTGAACATGAGCCAAACGTATAATCTTTCCAGTGAAACTCAGGTACCGCGCCGCAATCAGGGCATTTTTGTAATTTCATTGAGCGCCCCCGCGACATTCCCTCAGAAGGTTTTCAAACATCATGCGGATACGGTTCGCACAGCCAAACGGCATGTCGTTAAAGCGCCACAAGGCTGCGCCGTTGCGTAGGCCGCTCTGGACAATCTGCCCTGCCCCATGCAGCTGGCGAAGCTGGCCATTCACTGACGACATACCGCGCCCCAGCGCAGTGGCGATTTCACGCGTAGTCAAATCAGAGTTAGCTTTGAGAAATTCGATCATCGTGATTTCACCGCTGTATTGTGTTTTCTTGGATTTGGTTGTTTTCATTGAAAAAACTCCTTAGCCCCTGAAACCCTTAGGAATATCTGCCTGAACCTTGCCGCTAAAACCGAGGTTGCCGCCGGTTGCGAGATTTACCGGGCACAGCTTCAGCGCAAGCTCAGGCCATTTGTTGCGTAATGTCTTCATGGTTTGAACTTTTGGGCACCAGAACTGATCGCGCTGAATGCGCTCAATCATGGTGCGAATTTGGTCGTGGCTACATCCGTGCTCCTGGCGAAGCAGGCGAACCTCGTTAGCCCAGGCGACAAAGTTCGGTTCTCTCGGTTTTGCCAGAGAGCCGTCAAATTCGGCGGCGCGTTCGTACATTTCGATGATGGTCGACCAGAACCACATCGCGAGATCGAAGTCATCATCGGTAGCCAGGTTACTGTCTTCGGTAGCGTCAGGAATGTTTGCTTCCGGGATGACCGGTTCACGTCCTGACTCTGCAAAGTTATCCACAGGAAGAGTCTCTCCCGCGTGGTTTTTATGATCTGTATGTAGTGATCTGTTTTTAAGATCTGTATAGAGATAGGATTCGGCTTGAGAGCCGTTTCCAGGATTCGGCTCTTGGGCCGTTTCCATTCGGCTCTTGGGACGAATGCATTCGGCTTGAGAGCCGTTTCCATTATTTTCAATCACTTGCTTCGATTCGGCTCTTGAGCCGTTTCCATTCGGCACTTGAGCCGAATCCATATCTTTCAATGGTTTATTTGAATTCCCCCCTTGCGGGAATATTTTGGCGATTAACGCTTCCTGATCGACGCGGTAATGCTTCTTCGGCGTGCCGCTTACCTGCCGAAGTTCTTCCTCAATAACCCCCGCCAGGTACTGCTCTGTAATCTTGAACATTGCTTTTCTGACCACATCGCCGTCTTTAGCGCGAATCTCTTTAGCAAGCGCTGCATGCTCTTTGTAAAACCAGCCGTTTTCCAGACTCGACTTACCCGACCAGAACACCAGTTGATTGAGAATGGCCGCCAGCAAATGCTGCTGCCTGTCTCCTGCAAAGAAATCCAGATACGGTCCGGGGATCGTGATGCAGTTCCCCTGCCCCGACATGGCCTGAACAATTTCAAACACCTGATTGTTCATTCCGAAACCTCATTGTGTAGCCGTAAAAACTCTCTCAATCCCACCCAGCCAATAGCGCCGCAGGCTTTGCGGTAGGAAACATCTTTCTCTGTCGCTGTGAGTACCGTCACCATGTGGCCTTTGTGTCTGTGCTGGAAGCGAGAACCGGCCTTAGGGATGCCAGTGCCTGCACAATCTCCTTCAGACGGCTCATACGCCGGATACGCTCGTTTCAGGCGAGCAATCAATTCAGCAGCAGACTGGTTACACATGGTTAAACCTCGCTCAGTGAATCAGCGTGTTACCGGAGGGGCCGCCATCAGCAATCCGGTCAGAGATAGCAATCATTGCTCCGAACAGCGCTTCCATTTCGTCGTCGACACGCTGTTTACGGTGAAGAAGTTCCCGGAAAGTTGCGGAGTAATAACTACGCACTCGCGCCAGCAGTAACGGCGGCATAGCCCGTTCAATTGCCGGGAGAAGCTGCGCAATTTTTTCGATTGATGCAGGTGAATCACTTTCAACCCAGCGGTAAATCTTCTGGATATTGCGGCTCAGTGCGTCAGGGTGGCTTTCGTTGTACAACTCTGGCGCGGTCATCCCCATGGAGAAGTAAGCGTCGACAATCGCCGATACAGGCGTTTTACGTCCGCCTGGATAAAGCGCCCAGGCATTCATGGCCTCGCGAATGCGTTCATGCCTGATTTTCATGATTCACCTCACCAGAGCGTTTTGCTTTAGCATGTTGATCGTAAACTTCAGGGTCGTATTGCAGGACTCCCTCAGAAGCTAGTTGCAGTCTCATCGCATTTTTTTCAGGAACGAGGTCGCCCCAAACGGAAACTGACGCGGGGGCTACGCCCGCAGCTTTGGCTAATTTCGACTTACTGCCGAAGTAATTGATTGCATCTTGTTTAAACACAGGTTCATCTCCTTAGGTTTTCCTAAGGATATTTGATCGTAGAGAAACTTAAGTCAAGAAAATTTAGAATTCTCTAATGATGGAAAATAAAACCTTTGGATCGCGCCTTCTTGAAAGGCGAAAACAGTTGAAACTCTCTCAGTCAGCTCTTGCTAAGCTGGTCAAGGTTTCGCACGTCACGATCTCCCAGTGGGAAAGGGATGAAACCCAGCCAGCTGGTAAGCGGCTGTTTGCTTTGAGCAGTGGTCTGCAATGCAATCCAACCTGGTTACTTTATGGTGATGATGACCAGGTCCCAGGCGAGCCTATTCCACATCAAGAAAAAGAGTTATCGGAGGAACAGCAAGAACTGCTCGGGCTTTTTGATGCCCTCCCTGATTCTGATCGAGAAGGATTTCTCAATGAATTGCGAGCGCGAGTTGAGATGAACAACCAACGATTCGAAGAATTACTGAAAGTAAGAAAGCGCGCCTCGAAAAAGTAACCGCCCTCCCTTTTTTAAGTAACCCATTCTAATCAATGGGTTACTTTATTACGCCTTAAAATTTAAGTTTTTCTACAAAATAACCCTTGATTGAAAACTTAAGTTATTCTAAGTTTATCCCATCCAAACCAATCACCGCACAGTGACTGGAAAGAAGAAAACGTTCGGTTTGCCGCCTGAAGGCTAAAAATCAACAGGCTTTGCAATGCAGTGAATGCGGCTATGCGCACGCGGCACAGTTAAGCGGTATCACTCGTTTCTAAAAAGAGTGGGGTGGAAAAGAAGCTGTCGTTACCAGTTGTTAACTGGCTGGTATCACCGGGAGGCACCCGGCACTGCATTGCAAGGTCTGTTAGGTACTCAACACGCATGAGGGTAAAAAATGACATCCATCCGATTAACGAATGCAATCCGCGAACAAATTGCTAAAAACGCACTAACAAAGTCCGGGATTGTTGCAGCACTTGAAGCCCTGCAAGTTAACCGCCACAGGGCGGCAAGGGATGCTCGTGTCTTTGCTTTTGGTGGCACAGAGAAAACAGCAAAGGTTGATAAGGCGTATGAAAAGCTGGGTAGACTCTTATCTGAGCTTCGCGCTTCAGGCACTTCGATTTACTTATCAAGCGGCCTATCGTCCTCAATATATATCGCTATCTCCGGGCGTCAGCTTGGTTGGTGCCCTTACGGTAAAGACAGTAAAGGCGGGGATATTCTCCTTGCTACACCGAACCGTGATTTATGCCTTTTTGGCGCTGAGCATGAAATAACTAAGCGCTTCGATGAAATTATGAATGAAGAGCAAAAGCTAAATGCCAGAGCAAAGGAAATCGAAGCAACTGTATGGGCTGCGCTGAACTCTGTTACCACCTTAAAGCGCCTTGTCGAAGTCTGGCCGGAATGCAAAGAGCTTATCCCGGAAAATAGCGATAACGCCAGAGCCTCTCTTCCCGCTTTAAAAGTGGAAGACCTTAACCGAATGATTGGCCTCCCAACAGAAGAAGTTGTCAGCTAATACGTTATTTATTGAATCAAGGGGGAGCAAATGATTAGAGAAGAAGACAAGCCAGCATGGCGCCGATTCTGGTTGAAGGTTGTTCCGTTTTTGGTTGCGGTCGCATCGGTAAGCGTTCAGTGCTGGGGTGGAGTATGAGCAGAAATGGCATTCGTTCACTGGTTATTGTTCTGGCCATCTGCCTTGTTGCCTGGTCAGCGACCATTATAAAAATTCTGCATGTTACGGGGGTGTTTAATGGCTAATTTTCTGCAAAGCAACCCGATGGTTAAAGCAGCTCAAACCAAACTCGCTATTGCGCAGTTCATTGGTAACAGTGGCATGTGGTCTGATGCCATGTCGTCAATAAAAGATATTCATGAAGCAGCAAAGCACGAAGAAGACAGTATGTTTTGCGGTCGTAAGGATGCGCTTTCAGGACTTCAATTTCGGGATGTTGTCTTAAATTATGACCTGTATGGAGATTTAATTTCCGTCGATGCTGACTTGCTTACAGGTCAATATAAAGTAAATACCGAAGTTTCATTTTAATTATCACCAAAATATTCAATGCCTTAAATGGCAGGTACCCACACACCTAAACAAAGGAATAATTATGGATGCCGAAAAACTCCATTGCTATAGCTGCGGCGGCTCCTTTGCACGCGAAGAGTTGCAATATCGCCCTTCTGGCCGAGGAGCTTATCGCAAAGTGGCTTATTACTGCCCTATCTGTAACGAAAAGGAAAAAAAGAAAGACCAATTAAAGGCTACGCAGTCTTTAGTTCGTAAGTCATTACCTTCAAGGCCTGCAAACTTTCAATTACGACCAGCAGCGTGGAATAAATAATTATGAAAATAGAATTCAACGATAAAGGTGTAATCGCAACCGATATTATAACCAGCACGGTATTCGAATTCCGCCTACACAACCGCGCCGTTGATACCGCCTTATTCCTGGCTCCTTCCGTTCGGTCTAAACGTAGCGGGTTCTTTATAATGAAAACAGTTATTTCCGGGAAAACATCACATGTGCTTCGTGCGTATAAAGCGCTTAAAGCGGAGGTATCACGATGAGCAAATCATTAAATGCACGCTGTATCCGTCGCTGGGAAGTGGAATTTAAACCTATCTGCGATTCTAAGGTGAATCCGTTCTGGCGTAAGAGTGACCTCCATGGGTATATCCGCGAAGCGGCGCTTACCACAGCTTACAGCATGGTCGAGAGCATGGCTGAACGTAACGCCAAGGTTGACTATGACGACGCGCCGAACAGCTGGAGCTATGAGTTTTCTCTCTGGTATCGCTTACGCCGGGAAAAATACCTCAAAGAGGCACGTGACTACCTGGACGAAGAAGCCACCAACGACGAAATCGACGAGGAGATCGAAAACGAACTGGAAGCATGGAACGACTGAATTACACATAAACACCACTGAACTGATTTCCAATAATCAACATTAAACCGGGGAACTGATTATAGTTTCCCGGCCATGAGGTTATTTATGGCACTTATTACCTTAAAAGAATGGAACGCCAGGCAGCCACGACCACGCAGCCTGGAGACCGTTCGTCGGTGGGTTAGACAAAGCAAAATTTATCCAGCACCGAAGAAAGACGGTGTGGAGTATTTGTTTCAGGAAACGGCTGTTAAGGTTGAGCCATCACAGTCATCAACCTGCAGTCTATTGCGGAGAATGACTGGTGGGAAGAAGAAGAAACCATGAGAGACGTGATTTGCCACCTAATTTGTATGTAAGGAATGGAGGTTATTACAGTTATCGCGATCCGCGAGATGGGAAAGAATATGGTTTAGGCAGGAACCGACGGCTTGCGGTCAGTGAAGCGATACAGGCCAATATAGAATTACTTGGTGACGCTGGTCATGTTCCTCTTAGTACGCGCATCAGTCAGATAGACTCCGTTACCTTACATTCATGGCTGGAGCGCTATGAAAAGATTGTCGCCTCTCGCGGGTTAAAGCCGAAAACACTTATCGACTATGCCAGCAAATTAAGGTCAATAAAGGAACGAATGCAGGACATTCCTATTGCGGAAATCACCACTAAACAGATAGCTATTATCCTGAATGATTATGCTAATGAAGGAAAGAATGCAATGGCAAAGCTAATCAGGTCGACGCTGGGAGATATTTTCAGGGAGGCTATCGCGGAGGGGCACATTACAGTTAACCCCGTCACAGCGACGAGAGCCGCTAAATTTGAGGTTAAACGCACCCGGCTGACCGTTGAGGAATACCGGGAAATTTACCAGGCTGCGGGGACGCTCTCGCCGTGGGTTAGGCAGTCAATGGATCTGGCTGTATTAACCGGGCAGCGTGTCAGTGATTTATGCGCTATGAGCTGGGAGGATATTCGAGACGGGTATCTGTACGTAGAGCAGAAAAAGACAGGTGCCAAACTGGCAATACCAGTAGGGCTGAGAATTGAAGAGTTAAGCATCTCGCTTGAAGGGGTTTTACAGAAGTGCCGTAAGCTCTCCGCAGGAAAAACTATTATCTCATCCAGTAGCGGCAAGAAGCTATCAACCACTACTGTTTCAGGTAATTTCAGGCGAGCTCGCGAACTTTGCGGGATTAACTTCACCGGCGAGCCGCCAAGCTTCCACGAACTCAGAAGCCTGTCTGCAAGGTTGTACGGCAAGCAGGTTGGTGATAGTTTTGCACAGCATCTGCTGGGGCATAAATCAGGAAGCATGACGGCGACATATCGTGACGACAGAGGCCGTGAATGGGACAGGATTGAAATTGGATAATGAATTTATTTTGAATGATTTTGAATTCACGTTTTTAATTTACTGATTTTTAAGATAAAATTTTCGATTACACTTTCAGGCATAAAGCGCAAAAGTGAGATACCGAACAGCAAGCGCGATCGTCAGCAGATCGCCCGAGGAGTCGCCGTGCACTATCAACCGCAACGTCACCTGTTACAGGACCGCATCATCCTGGTTACCGGCGCCAGCGACGGCATTGGCCGTGAAGCCGCCCTGACCTATTCCCGCTATAGCGCCAGCGTTATCCTGGTCGGCCGCAACGAAGAAAAGCTGCGCAGCGTCGCGCACGAAATTCAGCAGGCGGGCGGCATTCCCGCCCGCTGGTTTACTCTCGACCTGTTAACCTGCACGCCGCAGGAGTGCCAGCAGCTGGCGCAGAAAATAGCCATCCACTACCCGCGCCTCGACGGGGTGCTGCACAACGCGGGTCTGTTGGGCGACGTGTGCCCGATGGATCAACAAAAGCCGGAAGTATGGCAGCAGGTGATGCAGGTGAACGTGAACGGCACCTTTATGCTCACCCAGGCGCTGCTTCCTTTATTACTTAAATCCGAATCGGGTTCGCTGGTCTTTACCTCTTCCAGCGTCGGCCGCCAGGGACGCGCGAACTGGGGCGCTTACGCCGCGTCGAAATTCGCCACCGAGGGCATGATGCAGGTGCTGGCCGAGGAGTATCAGAACCGTCATCTGCGGGTCAACTGCATTAACCCAGGCGGCACCCGTACCAAAATGCGCGCCAATGCGTTCCCGACGGAGGATCCGCAAAAATTGAAAACCCCCGCTGATATCATGCCGGTTTACCTGTGGCTGATGGGCGACGACAGTCGTCGCAAAACGGGAATGACCTTTGACGCCCAGCCGGGCCGCAAACCAGGAATCGCACAATGAGTGATGAACGCCACCGCGAACGCCAGCAGCGGGTAAAAGATAAAGTTGACGCTCGCGTCGCCGCCGCGCAGGAAGAGCGCGGCATCGTGATCGTCTTTACCGGCAACGGTAAAGGCAAAACCACCGCCGCTTTTGGCACCGTCACCCGCGCCGTCGGGCACGGTAAAAAAGCCGCCGTCGTGCAGTTTATTAAAGGTACCTGGCCAAACGGCGAGCGCAACCTGCTTGAGCCGCACGGCGTTGAGTTTCAGGTGATGGCGACCGGTTTTACCTGGAATACGCAGGATCGCGAAAGCGACACCGCCGCCTGCCTCGCGGTCTGGGAGCACGGGCGCCGCATGCTGGCTGATGAAAGCCTCGACCTCGTTTTGCTGGACGAGCTAACCTACATGGTGGCTTATGATTACCTGCCGCTGGAAGAGGTGCTTACCGCGCTGCGCAACCGCCCGGCGCACCAGACGGTGATTATTACCGGCCGCGGCTGCCACCGTGAGATTACCGAACTGGCCGATACCGTCAGCGAGCTGCGCCCGGTGAAGCACGCCTTTGACGCCGGAATCAAAGCGCAGATGGGGATCGACTACTAGCCGCCAGCCGCTCGAGCAGCGCATGATTCAGCGGCAGGCACAGGCAATCCTCCCCCTGCGCCAGTTCGCTTTCGCGCATATTTTGCCGCGAGACGAAGCGCTTGCGGTATTCGGTTGGCGTGACGCCGCAGTATTTATTAAAGGCGGCGATCAGATACTTGTGTTCCTGAAAGCCGCAGCTGTGGCTAATCTCCGTGATCGGGGTGCGGGTATCGCGCAGCAGGGTGCGGGCTTTATTTAGCCGCACCAGCGTCAGATACTCTTTAAAATTATACCGGCTCACCTTTTTGAACAGCCGCGAGAACCAGGAGTAGCTCATCCCGCTATGGCAGGCGACCTCGCTCAGCGTCAGCGGCTGATCAAAGTGTTGATTGATAAAATCAATGCCTTTTTTGATCATCGCCTCGTCGCGCAGCGAGCTTTCGGCGCGCCGCGTCGGCTTTCCGGCGGAGACGACCGCATCCAGCAGCAGATAAATCGCTGCGATACGCTGAAATGGCGCGTGGTTATCGATCAGCTGTTCCAGTAGCTTCGCCAGCCGCTGGCGTACCTTGCTGTCTGCCGGAGAGTAAGGTCGTCCACAGGTACTCCAGTCCAGCTGCGGCGAGGGATGAAGTTCATCAAACAGGCCGGGTGAAAACTGTACGGTGAGCAGCTGGCTGCCCGCCTCCTCGGCGCTCAGCGAATGGACCTCTTCGGCATTGATATACAGCATGTCTCCCTGCGCCAGCTCCAGGCTTTGCTGGCCGACGACGAGGGTAAATCGCCCCGCCAGCACGGTAATCAGCTCCGGAGCCGGATGCCAGTGAGGCTCGCAGTAGCGAACCTCCGCGGCAAACACGTTCAGCTTCTCCGCGTCAAAGGCAATCAGCTCGTAGCCGCTGTTCGCCGTTTGTCGTCCGCTCTGGGTGACCGAGCGAGGGTGAGTCACTGAAAAAGGAAACATGCGCACTCTCCTGTCATTGGCAATGATGAGCGCCGGCCAGCACGGCGTTAAGCTCGTCGCGTTCGATATCCAGCGCCAGGAATTCGGTCAGCGCAATCAGCAGCCCGCAGAACAGATCCGGCGCCAGGCGAATCAGTTTTTCACGCACCTGCTCCGCCGGCATCTGGCTCTTATCGGCAATCAGCTTCACTACGCGGGCAAAGGCCTCCGGCTGCTGGATCAGCTGTTGTAGAGAGTTATCATCGCGCAGCGGGACATACCGCTGCGGACAATCTACCTCAATCTCCGCGATCAACGGCAGATCCCGGGATGAGGCGCCGACGCGAACCTGCCAGATACCCGGCGTCACGACCCAATCACCCAGGCCCGGATGATAGCAGGCCAGCTCGCCAATGGGCAGCTGCAGGCTCACGCGACGGGTCTCTCCGGCGGCCAGCGCCACTTTGCTGAACGCTTTTAATGACTGCACTTCGCGAATCAGCTCCCCCTTCGGCGCGCTAACGTACAGCTGGACGATCTCTTTGCCCGCATACTCTCCGCAGTTGGTCAGGTCGAACGACACGGTAAGCGTCTCGCCTGCACCTGCACGGCGGGCTGACAGCGCGATATTATCGTACGCAAACCGGGTATAGCTTAAGCCAAAGCCAAACGGAAACTGCGGCGTCATACGACGTTTATCATAATAGCGATAGCCGACAAAAAGCCCTTCTCCGTAATGATGACGCAGATTTTCGCCCGGATAGTGCAGCCAGGCCGGCGTTTCCTCCAGGGAATTAGGTACCGTTACCGTCAGTTTGCCGCAGGGGTTACGCTGGCCGAAGAGGATTTCCGCCACCGCGCGCCCCATCCCTTGCCCGGCAAAGAACGTTTCCAGCAGCGCTTTGCACTCGCCGAGCCACGGCATCACCACCGCATCGCTATTCGCCAGCACCACCACGATATTCGACTGGACCGTCGCCACTTCGCGAATTAACCGTTCGTGCACCGGCAGAATATGCAGATCCTGACGATCGCCGTTTTCGCCATCTTCGCCTACGGCGGTGCTGACGAAGATCACCGCCACGTCGGCCTCCTGTGCGACGCGGCAGGCCTGCGCCAGCGCCTGTTCATCGCAGCGCAGATCGTCCGGCGCGCCCACGGCCCAGGAGACGCTGAAGTCGTCGCCGGCGAGGTCGAAAATTTCATCCAGCGGCCGATCGAGCAGATACGGCACCGTGGTCGCGCATCCGGACCCCTGGATCACCGGCTCCTGAGCCGGTTTACCCAGCACCGCGACGCGCGGCGTTTTCTCCGGACGCAGCGGCAGCAGATTATCTTCATTTTTCAGCAAGACAATGGATTCACCGGCAAGCCGCTGCGCCAGCGCGTGGTGCGCCGTAAAATCGGCTCGCGTTTGCGGGCGGCGATGGCGCTGGACCTTGTCGAGCAGTTCCAGCATGCGGAGACAGGCGCGGTCCACCACCGCCATCGGCACCTCTCCGGCTTCAATCGCCGCCAGCAGGGTTTGTTTATCGCGGCGGGTTTCGGGCATCGCCAGATCGTTACCCGCCATCAGCGATGCGGGGCGATCTTTAATACCGTACCAGTCGGACATCACCAGCCCTTCATATCCCCACTCATCGCGCAAAACCTGGGTGAGCAAAAACGGATCCTGGGAGGTTTGCACGCCGTTAAGACGATTGTAAGAAGACATCACCGTCCACGGCCGGGATTTCGCAATCGCGCGCTGGAAACCCGCCAGATAGATTTCCCGCAGCGCCCGTTCTTCAATAATCGAATCCATTTCCGTGCGGCGGTACTCCGAGTTGTTCGCCGCAAAGTGTTTCAGGCTGGCGCCAACCCCCTCCTGCTGCAGGCCGTTGATCAGCGCAGCGGCAATATCGCCGCTGACCACCGGGTCTTCGGCGTAATATTCATAGCCTCGCCCGGCCAGCGGCGTACGGCGAATGTTAATCCCCGGCCCGAGCAGGATCCCGACGCCCATTTGCTGACACTCCCGCCCCAGCGCTTCCCCCATCTGATGCACCAGCTCCACGTCCCAGCTGCAGGCCAGGCTGGAACCATTAGGAAAGCAGGTCGCCGGTAGCGAAGTGCTGAATAGCGCTTCACTCCCCCCTTTCGCGGCGGGCTCTTCCGCGCTGGCCTGATCTGCGGTTTGGGTGATGACTGAGATAAAATCATCCATGCTCCACTTTTCCCGGCCATCAATCTGCGCGCTGCTGTAGCGCACGCCGTAGGTGCCGTCGGTCATAATGATATCTTCGATACCGTGCTGCGGCAGCGAGGCCGTCCGCCACAGGCCGCTGCCGGTCAGCAGCGCCACTTTTTCTTCCGCGCTCATCGCGGCGAGGGTGGTGTTAAAATCGTTATTCATCTCTCTGGCTCCCTGAGGTTAAAGCGCGTTCTGTTTGCGCAGGCTGATTTTTTGCACAATATCGCGATAGGTTTTTTCATCCAGCGAATAGCAGGCGACAAACAGTGCGCTGAGGGCAAACATCGCGCCGGGAAATAGCGTCATCAGTACGTTAATGCCGTTAATCGCGCTGGCGGTAATGTTGCCCGCGTCATAGTGGTAATAGTCCAGCATCCAGCCCGCGCAGCCGCCGCCGATGGCCATCGCTATTTTGGTAATGAAATTAAAGAAACCGTAAATTGCGCCTTCGGTGCGCACCCCATGGTGCCACTCGGCATATTCCACGGTATCGGCAATCATTGACCACATTGAAACAAAACCCATCCCCAGCGTAATACTGTACAGACACACGCCGGTCATGATCAGCCAGATATTGTCGCCAGCGATAAAATATTGCATCAGTACGCCCGCAACGCCGATCGACAGCGCCACCAGCGTCATTTTCTTTTTACCAATCAGCGCAATGATTTTTTCCGAAATAACGGTACCGACAATATAAGCCGCCGACTGAATCATAAAGAAGGTGGAAGTAAAACCTTCGCTACCAATTATATATTTGATAAAGTAAATAGCGATCGCCATCCACACGGTATAGGCAATATAAAAAAAGACGGTGAACATGGAGAGGTTAATTAGCGGCGCGTTGCCTGCCACCGCCTTCAACATTTCCCGCAGCGTTGGCGCCGGAGTATCTTCCTCTTCTTCACCAACGCGCTCTTTGGTCATCCCGAAGCAGGCAAGGAACAAAAACGTCGCCAGCAGCGCAAAGCAAGAGACGGCGAAGACGTATCCCAGCTGCTTATCGCTAAACGGGGAAATCAGCCTGTCCGCGGTAGTGGACACAATCAGATAGCCAACAATCGCCAGGACAAACCGGTATACCGACAGCGATGAGCGGGAGGCTTCATGCTGGGTTAAACGGTTGGTCAGCGCCGAATAAGGCGTATTTACCGCCGTATAGGCCAGGCAATAAATAGTATAGGAAATCAGTGCGAAGTAGAATTTCGCCTCACCGCCGAAAGGCACAAAGCAGAGCACCGTTAAGAAGCCGAGCGGAATTGAACCATACAACAACCAGGGACGAAGCTTACCGTAGCGGCTGTGGGTTTTGTCGATGGCAAAACCAATCAGAATATTAAAGGCCGCATCAACCACGCGGGCAATAACAAAGATCAGGCTCGCCTGTACGGCGCTAATGCCGTAAATATTGGTATAGAAAAAAAGTAAAAACAGAGAAACGAAGCCGAAGGATAAATTAGAAGCGAAATCGCCAAAACCATACCCTATTTTTTCTTTAACGCCGATAACCACATAGCTTGCCGAAAGTTTTCCTGCTGTTTCCATTTTAGGCTACCTGTTAATGTAATCAGTGGCCTCAGTATATGGCGTCGCCTGGCGCACCGCTTTGCGTTATTTGTCCGGGCATTTCCTGTTTTTTGTCTTTATGCAGAAGTGTGAAAGGAGTCACAGGAGGGAGAATTCCGGCGGTGACCGCCGGAACTGGAATAATTAACCGTTACCGTTATTACGGCTGCTGGAACGACGGTTGTTATTATTATTGCTCACCTGGCTGTGGCGCTTAACCGCGCGGCGAATCTGATTTGCCTTCATGCGACGGCGATCTTTTTCGACGGCGACCTTAGAGGTGGTTTCCGGCGTAAGCTCAACCAGTTCGCGTAGGTAGTTGGTTTGCGCCAGGTCCAGCTCGGTGTAGCCGCCGCGCGGCAGGCCTTTCGGCAGCAGAATATCGCCGTAGCGCACGCGGATCAGGCGGCTGACCTGTACGCCAACGGCTTCCCACAGGCGGCGAACTTCGCGGTTACGGCCTTCGGTCAGCGTGACGTTGTACCACTGGTTAATCCCTTCGCCACCGGTAAACTTGATGGTTTTGAACGCCGCCGGGCCGTCTTCCAGCTGCACGCCGCGAGAGAGCTGGCGCAGCTTGTCATCATCTATCTGGCCAAATACGCGCACTGCGTATTCACGTTCCACTTCGCGGCTCGGGTGCATCAGGCGGTTCGCCAGTTCACCGTCGGTGGTAAACAGCAGCAGGCCGCAGGTGTTGACGTCAAGACGACCGACGGCAATCCAGCGCGCGCCGCGCAGCTTTGGCAGGCGATCGAACACCGTCGGTCGCCCTTCCGGGTCGTTACGGGTACAGAGTTCGCCTTCCGGCTTGTAGTAAGCCAGCACGCGACAAATCTGTTCCGCAGACTCTTTCACCGAAATCAGATGACCGTCGATGCGAATTTTTAAACCCGGGACAATTTCAACGCGATCGCCAAGCGTGGCGATTTTGCCATCGACGCTGACGCGGCCAGCTTCGATTTTGGCTTCGATTTCACGGCGGGAGCCGTGGCCAGCGCGGGCCAGCACTTTTTGTAATTTCTCGCTCATTGAGCTTCCTTAAGGTGTCGCCTTCCCAGGCGTCTGGTATACTTCGAAAAACAGGGCGCGAGGCAAAATGAAACCTAACACCCTGTTCTGTAAAATTTTTTTGCATAAGCGCGTGCCGTTATCTATGTTGCTACAGCAGACATAACAGAGACACGCCTTCTCGCGTGGGCGAACATGGTACACGAACTTTAAGATGAATGCTTCTTTGCGTTACGAGCATAGCACAACTTACCGCGCACCTCCGTCCGGGCGCATGGCGCGCTGATGGAAGCCAGGTAGCACAATAGGGTCTTTTGCAGAGGATGAACCATCAAAAGGCGCGCGGCATTGCGCCGCGTTGAACGGCGGCAAATAAAAGCGGCGAGCGGGTATTCATTACATGACGATTCCTTCCATGGAAACAGACGTCATTACAGGAACGGCGTTACGTCCCCCACGCCTTCACGCACCACAACCGGCGCATCTTCAGTGAGGTCGATAACCGTGGTCGGCTGCTGGCCCAGATAGCCGCCGTGAATAATCAGGTCAACCTGCTTCTCCAGACGATCTTTGATCTCTTCCGGGTCGGATTCGGTAAAGTCGCTTCCCGGCAGCATCAACGAAGTGGAGAGCATCGGCTCGCCCAACGTTTCCAGCAGCATTTGCGCAATCGGGTTGGACGGCACGCGCATACCGATGGTCTTACGCTTATCCTGCAGCAGACGGCGCGGAACTTCTTTGGTGCCCTTGAGGATAAACGTGTAGTTACCCGGGGTATTGTTTTTAATCAGACGAAAGGCCACGTTATCAACGAATGAATAGGTCGACAGTTCGGACAAATCGCGGCACATCAGGGTGAAGTTGTGGCCGTTTGGCAGATTACGGATCCGGCAAATCCTCTCCATCGCGCCTTTATCTTCAATTTTGCAGCCTAACGCGTAGCCGGAGTCGGTCGGATAGACGATGACCCCGCCTTTACGCACAATGTCCACCGCCTGGTTAATTAACCGCGCCTGTGGATTTTCCGGATGGATATAAAAAAACTGGCTCATACTTCCCTCTCAATTTTGTTCTACGGCCACTTCCCAACTGCGCCAGATCCCTTCCACGCCCGCGGGTAGCCAAAGTTTGCGGCCCAGTTCGATCCACGGGCAGGGCTGATGAAAATCAGACCCCTGCGAGGCATCCAGGCCATACTGCACGGCGTAAGCGGCAAGCTGTGCGCGCTCGTGAGGCGCCTGCTGACACTGCGCCACCTCCATCGCATCGCCCCCCTGCTCGCTAAAATGGGCCAACAGCCGTTTTAACCACTTGGCGGAAAGATCGTAGCGCCCGGGATGGGCAATGACCGCTTTACCGCCAGAATGATGAATGACATCAATCGCTTGTTTTATTGTACACCACTGAGGCGGAACGTAACCGGTTTTCCCGCGCGCCAGATACTTCTTAAATACGTCAGCCATATTGTTGGCATAGCCGGCCTCCACCAGAAAACGGGCAAAATGGCCGCGCGTCACCGCACCGCCGTCCGCCAGCTTCAGCGCCCCTTCCCAGGCGCCAGGGATCCGCGCTTTTTCCAGCCGCTCGGCGATCTGCTGACCCCGCATCTGGCGACGCGCTTTCTGTTCATCGAGCAGCGCGGTCATCGCCGGATGATGGATATCGATATTCAGCCCGACAATATGAATTTCATGATTTTCCCACAGCGTGGAAATTTCCACCCCGGTAATCAGCGCCAACGGTAAACCGGCACGTTCAATTTCACGCTGAGCCGCGGGAATTGCCGCCACGGTATCGTGGTCGGTAATCGCCAGGGTGCCGACGCGCATCTGGTGGGCGCGATGGACAAGTTCTTCTGGAGTCAGACGCCCGTCAGAGGCGATGGTATGGCTGTGCAGGTCGTAAATCACTGCGTAATTGGTGTTGCTCAAGATGACTCCTGCTGGACATGAACCGGTACCCGTCATACTTTAAGTCACAGGCAGATTGACTGTGGTTCTGCAGCTTAAGTGATTAAGGATAGTAATAAGCGCATCATCATACCGACTGATAGAGAAAATCTGCAAACAGGGGTTGACTTTAATCCCTCGGACTAGTTAACTAGTACGCAAGTTCACATGAAGGGGTATCAACAATGAAAACGCAATTCATCACTCTGCACGGCTGGTGGCGCACCTCCTGTTATCGGGCGGCGTGATCGCGTTTTGCACTCAGCATACAGATACCCGGCCCGCCAATGAGCGGGCTTTTTATTGGACAAATTATTATAGCGAACAGGCGACAACAATAATGCAAACATCAAAACCGGCACTCGAGCTTCTCACCAGCGACGCCATCTATCGGGAAAACCCCACGGCGCTGTTCCACCAGCTATGCGGCGCGCGTCCAGCCACCCTGCTGCTGGAATCCGCGGATATCGACAGTAAGGATGATTTAAAGAGCCTGCTGCTGGTGGATAGCGCGCTGCGCATTACCGCGCTAGGTGACACTGTCACCATTCACGCGTTTTCCGCCAACGGTACGGCGTTACTCGAACTGCTGGATAGCGCGCTGCCATCCGGCATCGATAACCAGCGTCAACCAAATAGCCGGGTATTAACCTTCCCGCCGGTCAGCGCGCTGTTGGATGAAGATGCCCGCCTGTGTTCATTCTCGGTATTCGACGCTTTTCGCCTGCTGCAGGATCTGATAACCGTCCCGCAGGAGGAGCGCGAAGCGATGTTCTTCGGCGGCCTGTTCGCCTATGACCTGGTCGCTGGCTTTGAAGACCTGCCGCCGCTGGAGAGCGACACCGCCTGCCCGGATTACTGCTTCTATCTGGCGGAAACGCTGCTGGTTATCGACCATCAGACCAAAAATACCCGTATCCAGGCGAGCCTGTTCACGCCGCTGGAAAGCGAAAAACAGCGTCTGCTACAGCGGCTCGCTCAGCTTCGTCAGCAGCTAAACGAGCCGCCGGCGCCGCTGCCGGTGACCACGGTTGCCGAAATGAGCTGCGACTGCGATCAGAGCGACGAAGAGTACGGCGCCGTCGTGCGTAAAATGCAGCGCGCCATCCGCGCGGGCGAGATTTTTCAGGTCGTGCCGTCGCGCCGCTTCTCGCTGCCCTGCCCGTCGCCGCTGGCCGCTTATGATGTGCTGAAGAAGAGCAACCCGAGCCCGTACATGTTCTTTATGCAGGACAACGATTTCACTCTCTTCGGCGCGTCGCCGGAGAGTTCTCTCAAGTACGATGCCACCAATCGCCAGATTGAAATCTATCCCATTGCCGGTACCCGCCCGCGCGGCCGCCGCGCGGATGGTTCGCTGGATCGCGATCTCGACAGCCGCATTGAGCTGGAGATGCGCACCGACCATAAAGAGCTCTCCGAGCATCTGATGCTGGTCGACCTTGCGCGTAACGACCTCGCGCGCATCTGTACCCCGGGTAGCCGCTACGTCGCCGACCTGACCAAAGTCGACCGCTACTCCTTTGTGATGCACCTCGTCTCCCGCGTGGTTGGCGAGCTGCGCCGCGATCTTGACGTGCTGCATGCCTACCGCGCCTGTATGAATATGGGCACCCTCAGCGGGGCGCCGAAAGTGCGCGCCATGCAGCTTATCGCCGCCGCTGAAGGCAAACGCCGCGGCAGCTACGGCGGCGCGGTGGGCTACTTTACCGCCCACGGCGACCTCGATACCTGCATCGTGATCCGCTCCGCCTACGTGCAGGATGGCATCGCCACGGTGCAGGCCGGCGCCGGTATCGTGCTCGACTCCGTTCCCCAGTCAGAAGCGGATGAAACCCGTAATAAAGCTCGCGCGGTGCTGCGCGCTATCGCCCAGGCCCACCACGCGAAGGAGATTTTCTAATGGCCGACATTCTGCTGCTCGATAATATCGACTCTTTTACCTATAACCTGGCAGACCAGCTGCGTTCGAACGGCCATAACGTGGTGATTTACCGCAACTCCGTCCCGGCGCAGGCGCTGATTGAGCGCATCGGCACCATGAAAAACCCGGTACTGATGCTTTCTCCGGGGCCGGGGACGCCGAGCGAAGCGGGCTGCATGCCGGAGCTGCTGACCCGCATGCGCGGCAAGCTGCCGATTATCGGTATCTGCCTCGGCCATCAGGCGATTGTCGAAGCCTACGGCGGCTACGTCGGTCAGGCCGGTGAAATTCTTCACGGGAAGGCGTCAAGCATTGAGCACGATGGCCAGGCGATGTTTGCCGGACTGAGCAATCCGCTGCCGGTCGCCCGCTACCACTCGCTGGTGGGCAGCAATATCCCGGCCGGACTCACCATCAACGCCCACTTCAACGGTATGGTGATGGCGGTGCGTCACGACGCGGATCGCGTCTGCGGCTTCCAGTTCCACCCTGAGTCAATTCTGACCACCCAGGGGGCACGCCTGCTGGAGCAAACCCTGGCCTGGGCGCTGCAGAAGCTGGAGCAGACCAACACCCTCCAGCCGATTCTGGAAAAACTGTACCAGGCCGAAACCCTGAGCCAGCAGGAGAGCCATCAGCTGTTCTCTGCGGTGGTGCGCGGTGAAGTCAAACCCGAGCAGCTGGCCGCCGCGCTGGTGAGCATGAAAGTACGTGGTGAGCATCCGCAGGAAATCGCCGGCGCCGCCACCGCGCTGCTGGAAAACGCCGCGCCGTTCCCGCGGCCGGATTATCCGTTTGCCGACATCGTCGGTACCGGCGGCGACGGCAGCAACAGTATCAATATTTCGACCGCCAGCGCGTTTGTGGCCGCCGCCTGCGGCCTGAAGGTCGCGAAGCACGGTAACCGCAGCGTATCGAGTAAATCCGGTTCTTCCGACCTGCTGGCGGCGTTCGGTATCAACCTGGATATGAATGCCGATAAATCTCGCCAGGCGCTGGATGAACTGGGCGTTTGCTTCCTGTTCGCACCGAAGTACCACACCGGTTTCCGCCACGCGATGCCGGTCCGTCAGCAGCTTAAAACCCGCACCCTGTTTAACGTGCTTGGGCCGCTGATCAACCCGGCTCATCCGCCGCTGGCGCTGATTGGCGTCTATAGCCCGGAACTGGTGCTGCCGATTGCGGAAACCCTGCGCGTGCTGGGCTACCAGCGCGCCGCGGTGGTGCATAGCGGCGGTATGGATGAAGTGTCGCTGCACGCGCCGACGGTGGTCGCGGAACTGAACCATGGCGAAATCAAGAGCTACCAGCTCACCGCCGCCGACTTTGGCCTGACGCCTTACCATCAGGAGCAGCTGGCAGGCGGCACGCCGGAAGAAAACCGTGACATTCTTACGCGCTTGCTACAAGGTAAAGGTGAAGCCGCTCACGAAGCCGCCGTTGCCGCCAACGTCGCCATGTTGATGCGTTTACATGGACACGAAGACCTGAAGGCCAACGCGCAGCAAGTCATCGATGTGCTGCATAGCGGAGCGGCCTATGACAGAGTGACCGCATTAGCGGCAAGAGGGTAAAAAATGCAGACCGTTTTAGCAAAAATCGTGGCCGACAAAGCGATTTGGGTAGAAGCCCGCAAACAACAACAACCGTTAGCCAGTTTTCAAAATGAAGTGGTACCGACGCAGCGCAATTTTTATGATGCCCTCGCCGGAACCCGCACCGCGTTTATTCTCGAGTGCAAAAAGGCCTCGCCATCAAAAGGCCTGATTCGCGAAGATTTTGACCCGGCGGCCATCGCCGGCGTCTACAAGCACTACGCCTCGGCTATCTCGGTGCTGTGCGATGAGAAATATTTCCAGGGCAGCTTCGATTTCCTGCCGATGGTCAGTAAGGTCGCGCCGCAGCCGATTCTCTGTAAGGACTTCACCATCGATCCTTATCAGATTTACCTGGCGCGCTACTACCAGGCCGACGCCTGTCTGCTGATGCTTTCAGTGCTGGATGATGAGCAGTATCGCCAGCTCTCCGCCGTCGCGCACAGCCTGAACATGGGCGTGCTGACCGAAGTGAGTAATGAAGAGGAGCTGGAGCGCGCGATTGCGCTGAAGGCGAAAGTAGTCGGCATCAACAACCGCGATCTGCGCGATATGTCGATTGATCTCAACCGTACCCGTACCCTGGCGCCTAAGCTCGGTCACGATGTCACGGTGATCAGCGAGTCCGGCATCCATACCTACGCGGAAGTGCGCGAACTGAGCCACTTCGCCAACGGTTTCCTGATTGGCTCAGCGCTGATGGAGCACGCCGATCTCAACGCCGCCGTGAAGCGCGTGCTGCTCGGCGAGAATAAGGTCTGCGGCCTGACCCGCCCCCAGGATGCCCAGGTGGCGTATGAATCCGGCGCGGTCTACGGCGGCCTGATTTTTGTCCCGACGTCGCCGCGCGCGGTGAACGAGGCGCAGGCGCAAGCGGTGATCGCCAGCGCGCCTCTGAGCTATGTCGGCATATTCCGCAATACCCCGATGGCGGAAGTGATCGCCCGGGCGGAAAACCTCGACTTAGCCGCCGTACAGCTGCACGGCAGCGAAGACCAGACCTATATTGATACCCTGCGCGCCGAACTTCCGCCGAAGGTGCAAATCTGGAAAGCCCTCAGCGTAGGTGAAACGCTACCGCCGCGCGAGCTGCGCCATGTCGATAAATACGTTCTCGACAACGGTCAGGGCGGCACCGGCCAGCGTTTCGACTGGTCCCTGCTGCAGGGCCAGGACCTGCATAACGTCATGCTGGCAGGCGGCCTCAGCGCCGATAACTGCGTAGAAGCCGCCAAAAGCGGCTGTGCCGGACTCGATTTTAATTCAGGCGTAGAGTCGCAGCCGGGTATTAAAGATGCCGACAAGCTGTCCTCTGTGTTTCAAACGCTGCGCGCATATTAAGGAGCAATAATGAGTACTTTACTGAACCCCTACTTTGGCGAATTCGGCGGGATGTACGTTCCGCAGATCCTGATGCCCGCCCTGCGCCAGCTGGAAGAAGCCTTCGTCAGCGCGCAAAAAGATCCGGCATTCCAGGCCGAATTTACCGACCTGCTGAAAAACTACGCCGGTCGTCCGACGGCGCTGACCAAATGCCGCAACCTCACTGAAGGCACCCGCACGACGCTGTATCTGAAACGTGAAGACCTGCTGCACGGCGGTGCGCATAAAACTAACCAGGTGCTCGGCCAGGCTCTGCTGGCGAAACGGATGGGCAAAACGGAAATTATCGCCGAAACCGGCGCCGGTCAGCACGGCGTGGCCTCTGCCCTCGCCAGCGCCCTGCTCGGCCTGAAGTGCCGCATCTATATGGGCGCGAAGGATATCGAACGCCAGTCGCCGAACGTTTTCCGCATGCGCCTGATGGGGGCGGAAGTGATCCCGGTTCATAGCGGCTCTTCTACGCTGAAAGATGCCTGCAACGAGGCCCTGCGCGACTGGTCCGGCAGCTACGAAAAAGCCCACTATATGCTCGGCACCGCCGCGGGTCCGCACCCGTTCCCGACCATTGTGCGTGAATTCCAGCGCATGATTGGCGAAGAGACCAAAGCGCAGATCCTCGAGAAAGAAGGTCGCCTGCCGGATGCGGTTATCGCCTGCGTCGGCGGCGGATCGAACGCTATCGGCATGTTCGCCGATTTTATCGACGAAACCGCTGTTGGCCTGATTGGCGTGGAGCCGGCAGGTCACGGTATTGAGTCCGGCGAGCACGGCGCGCCGCTTAAGCACGGTCGTGTGGGCATCTACTTCGGTATGAAATCGCCGATGATGCAAACCGAAGAAGGCCAGATTGAGGAGTCCTACTCCATCTCCGCCGGGCTCGATTTCCCGTCAGTCGGCCCGCAGCATGCTTATTTAAACAGCATTGGCCGCGCCGATTACGTGTCGATTACCGATGACGAAGCGCTGGAGGCCTTTAAAGAGCTATCACGCCATGAAGGGATTATCCCGGCGCTGGAATCCTCCCACGCCCTGGCGCACGCGCTGAAAATGATGCGTGAAAACCCGGAAAAAGAGCAGCTGCTGGTGGTTAACCTCTCCGGCCGCGGCGATAAAGACATCTTCACCGTACATGATATTTTAAAAGCGCGAGGGGAAATCTGATGGAACGTTATGAGACGCTGTTTGCACAACTGAAAGCTCGCCGGGAAGGCGCGTTTGTTCCCTTCGTCACCCTCGGCGATCCGAATCCGGAACAGTCGCTGAAAATTATCGATACGCTGATTGAAGCCGGTGCCGACGCGCTGGAGCTGGGCATTCCTTTCTCCGACCCGCTGGCGGATGGCCCGACCATTCAGGACGCCACCCTGCGCGCTTTTGCCGCCGGGGTGACCCCCGCGCAGTGCTTCGAAATGCTGACGGCGATTCGCCAGAAACACCCTACCATTCCTATCGGCCTGCTGATGTACGCCAACCTGGTGTTCAGCCCCGGCATCGATGAATTCTACGCCGCGTGTGAACGCGCGGGCGTCGATTCCGTGCTGGTTGCCGATGTTCCCGTGGAAGAGTCCGCGCCGTTCCGCCAGGCCGCGCTGCGCCACAATATCGCGCCGATTTTCATCTGCCCGCCCAATGCCGATGACGATCTGCTGCGCCAGATAGCCTCTTACGGTCGCGGTTATACTTACCTGCTGTCGCGGGCGGGCGTGACCGGCGCGGAAAACCGCGCCGCGCTGCCGCTGCATCATCTGATTGAAAAGCTGGCCGAGTACCACGCCGCGCCGCCGCTGCAGGGCTTTGGCATCTCGGCGCCGGAGCAGGTTACCGCCGCGATTGAGGCCGGCGCGGCCGGCGCGATTTCCGGCTCAGCCATCGTCAAAATCATCGAACGGAACGTGAATGATCCGCAGGCCATGCTGGCGGAACTCAAGGCTTTCGCCCGAAGCCTGAAAGCCGCCACTAAAGCGGCTTAACGTACCTGCCGTCCGGCCCCGGGCCGGGCGGTTATTTCAGCTGTAAGCTGTCGGCGTATTTACGCGTCAGGCGAAACAGCGCCATCACCTCTTCTTGCGTCCATCCGGCCAGCACCTCATTCATCAGCCGCGTTCTTGCTCCCGCGATACGATCGATCATCGCCTGCCCCGCTTCGCTGAGCGTCACCTCGCTAATCCGGCGATCTTTTGCATTGGGCTGCTTGAGTACCAGCTGCTGCGCTTCCAGCTTCTTCACCTGCCTGCTGACGGTGGTGTAATCGCGACCAAGGCTATCCGCCAGTTCAACGACCCCAACGGGTCCCCTGCGCCCTATTGCCACCAGCAGCGGGAAGAGGATCCGATCGAGCTGGACCCCAGCCGCCTGCAGTATCTGCTCGTCGCGCATTGGCTGGTTCATCACGCTGATGATATCGAGCAGCGCGCCGTGAAAGCCGGTGATGTCGTAATTATTATGTGCATCTTGCATATATTAGTTAACCGGGTATAGTGCCGTTATCAGATACGTGCATTTTACACATAACTATCCCACAGGGGGAGAAGACAATGAAAGCAGCCGTGGTTTTTGACCTGCAGCAGGGTCCGGTGTGGTCCGATTTTCGCGATCCGCAGCCCGGTGAGCATCAGGCGTTAGTCGAGGTTCGGGCCGCCGCCATCAGTCATGTAGTGAAAGGGCGGGCCTCCGGTAAGCATTATAGTTTCGATGGCCGCCTGCCTTTTGTCCCGGGTATTGACGGCACCGGTATCTTACCCGGCAGAGAGCGCGTCTATTTCGCCTTCCCCGTCGCGCCCTGGGGCAGCATGGCGCAACGGGCTCCCGTCGCCTTAAACCACTGTCTGCCGCTGCCGGATGCGCTGGACGATATCACCGCCGCGGCAATGGCTAATCCGGGGATGTCGGCCTGGGCGGCGCTGGTCAAACGCGCCGGGATGAAAGCCGGGGAAACGGTACTGATCAACGGCGCCACCGGCAGCGCCGGGCAGCTGGCGGTACAAATCGCCCGTTTTCTCGGCGCCAGAAAAGTGATCGCCTGCGGGCGAAACGTGGAGAAGCTGGCCGCCCTCGGCGCTGATGAAACCGTTAACTTAAGTCAGGATGAGGCGGACTTACGGACGCAGTTTGCCGGGCTGGCGGCGCAGCAGATTGATGTCGTCGTCGATTATCTGTGGGGACGTAGCGCCGAACTTTTGCTGCCAGCGCTGGCAAAACACAGCCCAGGAAATGCGCCGGTACGTTTTATTCAGGTCGGTTCCCTTTCCGCCGCCGATATCTCTCTCAATGGCGCGGTGCTACGATCCTCGCCGCTGCAGCTGATGGGCAGCGGAATTGGCAGCCTTTCTGTGCCCCAGCTGCTGGCCGCCACCGGGGAGATGCTGCAGGCCGCCGTCGCCGGCGGATTGACTATCGCCACGACTCCCCGGCCGCTTCGCGAGGTCGCCACGGCGTGGCCGCAGGACGACAGCCAGAAACGCACCGTCTTTGTCGTCGATTAAAAAAATCGCTTCTGCACAAAAGTTGGGGTTGATATCTTAAATGAGAAATATTATCTTTCTCATTACTGAATAGTTGAGCAAACAGCTCAGGTATTCGGTACGACATTGCTCACATTGCTTCCAGTATTTTTGCCCGCACCTGTGCGGGCTTTTTTTATGGTTGTCGACACACTCTGCGCACCAGCTGCCTTAGCCAGCGATGTGCCGATTCATGCTCCTGGCGAGGATGCCACATTTGTGACACCGTTATCTCCGGCGTACTCACCGGGAGAGGAAAAGCGACCATCTCTTTTCCCGCCGCGCTCTGCAGGCAGGAGGCCGGGACAACGGCGATGAGCTGAGAATCCCGGGCCACGGCCAGCGCGGCGGAAAAACCAGGCACCACCGCGGCAATCCTGCGGCGTATGCCACACGCCGCCAGCGCGTCATCAACCGGCCCGCGTATCAACCCGCGACGGGAGGTAATGACGTGCCCCACGGAAACAAATTGTTCTCGCGACATATCGGCAAAGGCGGCCAGCGGATGGTTTTTGGCCAGCGCGACGATAAAACGATCGCGAAACAGCGCCTGCAGGCGGATCTCCGGCCCCATATTTTTCAGTACGCCAATTTCCAGGTCCACCCGCCCCTCGCGTAAAAATCGGGCATCTTTCTCCGGCTTAGCGACAAACTCCAGCGTCACGCCCGGTGCTTCCCGCGCGGCCGCGTTCACCAGCGCCGGGCCAAAAGTGTCTATAAATCCCTCATTGGTACGCAAAGTAAATCGCTTCTCGAGGGTCGATAAACTCAGCGGCGCAGGCGAAGCCTCGAGCACCGCGCGCATCTCGGAGACAACGTTTTTTGCCCGCGCCTGCAGACTTTCTGCGTGCGGAGTCAGCACCATGTTTCGCCCGGCTCTGACCAGTAGCGGGTCGCCGGTGACCTGCCGTAGGCGCGTCAGCGTGCGGCTCATCGCCGAAGCGCTGAGCTTAAGCCGTTTAGCCGCCCCGGCAACGCTTTTCTCGCTCAACAATACATCCAGCGCCGCCAGTAAATTGAAATCAGGATCGGTCATCTTTTCTCCACTCCAGGATAAGGCGTCTGATGCACTTTATTATTGCAAATGCTGCGCCTTCCGCCTGCTACAGCACCAGCCTATATTTACCCCATCATGTATTTACTCAGGAGTTATGCCCATGGTCACTTCCCCTAAAACAGTATTGATCGCAGGCGCGTCACGCGGGCTTGGGCACGCCATGGCTGAACAGTTTCTGCTGCATGGCTGGCAGGTCATCGGCACCGTACGCGATCTCTCACAAACGACGCCGCTGCACCATCTGGCCGAGGCTTATCCTGGACGGGTGCGCATTGAGGCGCTGGATATTTGTGATAGCGACGGGATCGCGGCGCTGCGCAATGCGCTTGCCGATAGCGTGCTGGATATGCTGTTCGTCAACGCGGGCACCACCAACCGCGATCCCACACAAACCATCGGCGAGATCGCGACGGAAGAGTTTATTCACGTCATGCTGACCAACGCGCTCGCGCCGATGCGGGTCATAGAAAATCTGCAGGCGCTGGTGCTGCCGCAGGGGCTGATTGGCGTTATGTCTTCAGGACAAGGCAGTTTGAGCAATAATACCGGCGGGCAGCGCGAGCTGTATCGCGGGAGCAAAGCCGCGCTGAATATGTTTATGCGCAGCTTTGCCGCCCGCCCTGCCAGCGTATCGCATCCGATGGTGGTCATGGCGCCGGGGTGGATCCGCACGGCTCTTGGCGGCGAGAGCGCCCCGCTCACCATGGCGGAGACCATCCCCTCGCTGGTGAACGTGCTGCTGGAAAAACAAAATCGTCCCGGATTAGAGTATCTGGATTATCGCGGATGTCGCGTGCCGTGGTGATAAGTCTATGCGTATTAATGGCCTGCAGACGGGTTCATGGCAGTCAATTTTCGCTTTTTACTGGGCAAAGCTGCCATCTTCTAAATATAACCGACCGGGACATAATAATGCAGAGTGTAAATGGGTCGGTCATTTCCTAAAGGAATATTTTCCTGAGGGACAAAACGTTCGATATCATAACCTCCACGTCGATACAGACCCAGTTCAGGAAGGTATTTCAGATAGACATGATTCGAAAGCAAAATAAAGTCTTCCCATGAGCCACTAAATTCAAGACCAAGGTATAGCCCACGTTTAGCGACCCGTACCTCACGAAAAGAAGCCGCCCGCGAATTAAACGGTGTGCCGATGAATGCATTGATCGCTGTTTTATATATATTGTGCGCAGCGGGGGAACATGCAGAGAGAATGTAGATATCGCGGTCTGCGCCTGTCGCGCCGCCGGCAATTTTTCTCCGAGTGACCTCTTTTCGCGTAGCGATATCATCAGTCAGAGATAGCGTATAGTTGAATCCATATCCAGCAAACGACTGTTCTTCAAGAAAACAAAGGTAAGGTGCCGGTACGCCGCCGCCCTGCGGTGCCACCTTCTGATAAAGTAACGACATATCCCAACAGGTCGAATCCCGATACGCTCCGGGACTAAGGCCAAAGGTTTTTTTAAACTCACGGGAAAAGGTTTGATGAGAATCAAAGTGCAGTAAACAGGCAATCGATGAAATTGATTGCTGAGTCAGCTTTAGCTTACCGGCGGCAAGCGTCATTCTGCGCATGCGAATATATTTCCCGACGGGAAGGCCGGCATGCTCATGGAACAGGTTATAAACAAAACGCCGGGAATACCCAACCCCACAGGCGATATCATCAACGGCCGGATTGATTGTCAGGCGGGATTCAATCCACTCCACCACCTCATTAAAAATTGCCCGTTTCATTACCTTTAAGAATACCCTGACCAGTTCATCCTCAGCCAAAATCTTACCAGTAAAGCAATACGGACACTAAGCTTTTCGTGCACGACAAAAATAAATAAAAACGATCTCAGTTAAAAAACTCAAAAAGGCTTATTATCTATTTGAAAGATAAGATTTTTCCCATGAAAAATATCTGAATTCTCATTTTCTATAGAAATATTGCTTTTTAAAAACCTCTACAATATCTTATTTGCAGTTTGTTAAACCACTCATTACCGTTAGACCTCTTAGTTTTACGTACGGCCATTATCAGGCACTGACACTATTTTAATTCTGATTTATTTATTCATAAGCATGTGAATCTTTATTTATGATAACCATTTTAATCAATACCAAAAACATCTACACCCGATATGCCATCAAGCAGCTGATGCAGGAAAGCGTAGCCCATGAGGAAAACCTCATTTTTGTAGATAGCTACACCCCCGGTAACATCGCAGAGGCTCAGATCATATTCACCGAAATGGCACCCGGAGAAATATTTTTATGCCATGATGAATTGAAATATAAAACCACGAAAAGCTTACTATTTATTCTTCAGGAAAGGGAAAATCAATGTTCGGAAAATGAACTCCCCAACTGTACTAAAGATTGTTTGTTTTTATATAAAGGTGATTCGCTTCCGGCGATAAGAAATAAAATAAAAGTTCATATTTATGCATTCACCTGGACGGACAATGAAACAGGATATCGCCCGCAGACTAGCCGCTGCATTAACTGTCCCTGTAAATCGCTGACCCAGGCGCAGTCAAAGGTCGTTCATGCCCTGAGTCTTGGGCTTAACCAGCTGGAAATCGCGAATAAATTGAACATTAACTATAAAACAGTGTATTCTCACAAGAAAAATGTCATGCATGACTTTAAGATTGAAAGCAATACCGATCTTAATAAGTTTCTAAACGTGCTAGAGAAAAGAAAACAGTTTATGACCTAGCGTCGCGATCGTCAGAAGTATAAAAACAACGAAACACATTACGTCGTCTTCTGATCTCATTAAAATAAGCCACACCATTGTATACGGAAATAACCAATAGCAAGATGGAGATAAATAAAAGAAGTAAATTACTCATAAGGCACCCTGGATATAAAAGAAAAGACATTTACAGGCAGAGGCATCATAGAGCACGGCGTATTAGTCCAACAAGCCATTTGCTTTTATTTCAGAATTGATGGTGTCGCGGCAAGAGTTTTCTCATTAAACGTGCAGCTCAAATAACATAGCATTAGAAACCAGATGTTTAATAACGCTCCAAACGGAACAACCGTACCAATAGCCTTAATAAAGGCCAGCGCATGTCGCACGAACATCCTTACGCCTCGATAGCGGGGCGTTACCCTCCCGTTACGCATGGCGTGGGCTAGTCATACGTTTTTCTGGGCGTTCCTGAGCTAAAGCCAGGCAGGGGTGATATTATTCAAGCCAGAAAATACAGGCACAACGTCAACCGGGAGCGATTTATGCACGAGGAAGTACCACTGAAATATTACGACATTGCGGATGAGTATTCGACGGAGTCCGCCGAGCCCGTCAGCGAGTCAGAACGTGAGCCCCTGGCGCGCTATTTTCAACTGCTGATTACGCGGCTGATGAATAACGAAGAAATCAGCGAGGAGGCGCAGGGAGAGATGGCCATACAAGCGGGCATCGATCGGCAACGCATCGATGATATCGCGGTATTCCTGAATAAATGGGGTAATGAGTAGCGGTTGACGCGGACATTCCGCGGAATGATTGCGGCAAATGACGCATCGGCAATCGCGGCAGCGGACTTCGCGTCGGGATGTGCAATAAAGCTGGTCATTGCGACCAGCTTTACCTGAGACTTTAGAACCGGTATCCCGCAGAGAACATAAACACCCACGGATCCAGACGGATGCTGTCGTGCTGCTGCGCGCCCGCCAGCTTATAGTTGGCGGTGGTGTCGATATCCATGTACCACACCGACATGTTAATCAGCCAGTCGCGGTTAATCAGATAGTCCATCCCCACCTGTCCTGCCGCCCCCCAGGAGTCTTTCAGGCTCAGATCGGATATGCCGGTCTTTTTACCCGTATCGTTCACGCTCTCATCGAAGAAGGTCGTGTAGTTGATACCCGCGCCAATGTATGGACGGAGCTTGCTGCTGGAGTCGCCAAAATACCACTGCGCCATGAGCGTCGGCGGTAAATGGTGAACGGTCGCAATATTGCCGGTTGCCGCGGTCCCGACTTTATGGCGGAACGGCGTGGCGGCCAGCAGTTCAACGCCGATGTTATCCGTTGCCATATAGGTGAACGTCAAACCCAGTTGCGTATTATTGCTGACGTTAAAGCCCCCCAGGCTGCCTAACGTGCCGCCCGCGCCTTCGGTCGGTCTGACCGTTGCCGAACCCGCGCGAATAAAAAATTCACCGGCTTCATGCGCCCAGACGCTGCTGCCGGAAAGACTGCTCAGAATAACAACCGCCGCTGCTAACTTTTTCATACCCACTTCCTCATTATGGTTATTCAGCGCCAGAATATACCTACATTGAAGTATGTTTGATCCAACATAGATCACATTAAGTGGGCAAATTTAACATTTATTGATCCAGATTAATTTTCACTTTCTCAATACAATCAGTGAGAAGCGTGTCATATCAAATTTCTTCCTTTATGACACTCAAGGCAGCGCGTCGCTGATTTCCTCTTCTATTTACAAAGATATACTTAGCGTGCAGGAGCAGAGACTGCTACCCAGCCGCGATTTGCGGTACAATCGCCGGCTAGTTAACACCTGCAATACTCAAGGAGAATGCATGTCTATCACGGCGAAGTCCGTCTACCGTGACACCGGGAACTTTTTCCGCAATCAGTTCGTTACTATCCTGCTGATTGCGCTGCTATGCGCGTTCATTACGGTAGTACTTGGCCATGCCTTTTCACCCAGTGAAGAGCAGCTGTCAATACTGAGCCAGGGCGATAGCCTGGCGGGTAGCGGCGGGCTGTTCGAACTGGTCCAGAGCATGACGCCGGAGCAGCAGCAAATCCTGCTGCGCGCGTCTGCGGCCTCCACCTTCTCAGGGCTGGTAGGTAACGCCATTCTTGCCGGCGGCGTTCTGCTCATGATTCAGATGGTCTCCGCCGGCCAGCGAGTCAGCGCCCTGCGCGCGATCGGCGCTTCTGCGCCGGTGCTGCCAAAGCTGCTGCTGCTGATCCTGCTGACGACGTTTATCGTGCAGATGGGAATGATGCTGGTGGTGGTGCCGGGCGTCCTGCTGGCTATCGTGCTCTCTTTCGCACCGGTTATGCTGGTGCAGGATAAAATGGGGATTTTCAGCGCCATGCGTAGCAGTATGCGTCTGGCCTGGGCCAACGTACGTCTGGTGGCGCCGGCCATTATCGGCTGGCTGCTGACGAAAACGCTGCTGCTGCTGTTTGCCTCCAGCTTCGCGGTCCTGACGCCAAACGTTGGCGCGGTGGTAATAAATACCCTCAGCAATCTTATCTCCGCATTGTTGCTGATCTATTTATTTCGCTTGTATATGCTCATTCGTAACTAACCTAATCCGGGGCGGGTGCTCCCTGCCCCAACCTGAACGACGGAATCGATGTATGAAGCAGTTTCTGGATTTTTTACCGCTGGTAGTCTTCTTCGCATTCTACAAGCTTTATGATATCTACGCCGCGACGACCGCGCTGATTATCGCTACCGCCATCGTGCTGATTTACAGCTGGGTGCGCTATCGTAAAGTCGAGAAAATGGCGCTGATTACCTTTGTGCTGGTGGCCGTATTTGGCGGCTTAACCATCTTCTTCCATAACGATGAGTTTATTAAATGGAAGGTGACGGTTATCTACGTGCTGTTTGCCAGCGCGCTGCTGTTTAGCCAGTGGGTGATGAAGAAGCCGCTGATCCAGCGCATGCTGGGTAAAGAGCTGACGCTGCCGCAGCAGGTGTGGTCGCGTCTGAATCTGGCCTGGGCGGTGTTTTTCATCCTTTGCGGACTGGCGAATATCTATATCGCTTTCTGGCTACCGCAGAATATCTGGGTCAACTTCAAGGTCTTTGGTTTGACCGCCCTGACGCTGGTATTCACCCTGCTGAGCGGCGTGTATATCTATCGCCATATGCCGCAGGACGACAACCACTAAGCTGGCTTTCCCACGGCACGCCGGACGGCGTGCCGCGTTCTTCGCTTTTCCCCTCTCCGCATAAATCGCTTCAGCTGAAACGATTCGTAATGTAAGCTATTTCTCACAGGAGATGGCATTCCTCCTTGAACCGCCATGTGGCTAATGATGCCTGCTTTTTATTCCCGGACCGGGAATGGGCAGGCATATCTGAATTGCAGGCACCGCGTCCGGGAAGGTTAATCTTCTAAGGAACTGACGATGCGTGCAAACCGCTTTTCATCACTCTCTCTGCTTTTCTTCCTCGGAAAATGGCTGCTCCTCGCCTTTATCATCGCGGTGCTGGCGGGTACGGCATCGGCGTTTTTTCTTTTCTCACTGCAGTGGGCCACGGCAACGCGTGAAGCTCACCGCTGGCTTATCGAGCTCCTGCCGTTGGCCGGTTTTGCCGTCGGCTGGATCTACCTGCGCTACGGCACCCGCGTGGAGGCCGGCAATAACCTGATTCTGGAAGAGATTCACGACCCTCAGCGCGTCATTCCCTTGCGCATGGCGCCGCTGGTCTTTTTTGGTACCGTTGTTTCTCATCTGTTTGGCGCCTCCGTCGGTCGTGAAGGCACGGCAGTGCAGATGGGTGCCTCGATTGCCGACCGTTTTACGGCCCTTTTCCGCCTTAACGACGATGCCCGGCGAATGATACTGATGGCCGGGATCAGCGCCGGTTTCTCTTCGGTTTTCGGTACCCCGCTCGCCGGAGCGCTATTCGGGCTCGAGGTCCTGGCTATCGGACGGATGGACTACAGCGCCATTCTTCCCTGTCTGTTTGCCGCGATTATCGCCGATCGGGTCGGCATCATGTGGGGGGTGCAGCATACGCACTACTTTATTACCGGCTTTCCCACGCTGACGCTCTGGACGCTGCTGGCCATCATTATCGCCGGCTGCTGCTTTGGCCTCGCGGCGCGCATTTTCGCCGACAGCACGCATGCGGTCGGCGCCTTCATGAAAAAACGGATTCACTACGCGCCGCTGCGGCCGTTTATTGGCGGACTGGCGATTGCCGGCGCCGTCTGGCTGCTGCACGGAGAGCGCTATATTGGACTGGGCATACCGGTGATAGTGGACGCTTTCCAGCATCCGCTGGCGCCGTGGGATTGCTTCGGCAAACTGATCTTCACCGTTGTCTCTTTAGGCAGCGGATTTAAAGGTGGCGAAGTCACCCCGCTGTTTTACGTCGGCGCGACGCTGGGCAATGCGCTGGCGCCGCTGCTGCATATGCCGCCAGGTTTTCTGGCCGGGATAGGTTTTGTCGCCGTCTTTGCCGGCGCGGCGAATACCCCCATCGCCTCGACGCTGATGGCGATTGAGCTATTTGGCGCGGAAATCGGTGTTTACGCGGCGCTGGCCTGCGTGGTGGCATGGCTGGTCTCGGGCTATACCGGTATTTATCGTTCCCAGCGCATAGCCTGCCTGAAACAAAGCTATGTCCCGACCGGCATCAGACTGGCTGAGCTCCCGGCGTGGTACCAATCGCAAACACGCCGTCAAAAAACCGACAACGAAACCCCCACCTCCTGACGAACGCGCCCGGAAACCGGAGGGTGCAGGCTCGCCGGTTTCTTCATGATATCTACCACATGCCGGAAAGTTGCGGCAATTGTGAGGATTTAATGGAGATTAGCATCGCTTTATTGAAACGATAATGATTATCATTGATATTCTCGATCTCAATTTTTCATGATTTGATATGGATATTTATAATGAGAACGCAGAAAAATCACATAGCAACGCCCCTGGCCCTGGCCATTGCAGGCTTACTCAGCCCAGGGGTCTTCGCCGAAGAGGTGGAACAGGATACGGAGACCATGGTGGTTCATGGCACCGCCGAAGAGGCGCTGAAGCAGCAGCCGGGCGTCTCGATCATCACTGCGGAAGATATTGCTAAAGATCCCCCGGTTAACGATCTCTCAGAAATCATCCGTAAAATGCCCGGCGTCAACCTGACCGGCAACAGCGCCAGCGGCAGCCGCGGCAACAACCGTCAGATCGACATTCGCGGAATGGGACCGGAAAACACGCTGATTCTTATCGACGGCGTGCCCGTCACCTCCCGCAATTCAGTGCGCTATAGCTGGCGCGGCGAGCGCGATACCCGCGGCGACAGCAACTGGGTACCGCCGGAAATGGTGGAACGCATTGAAGTTCTGCGCGGCCCTGCCGCAGCGCGCTACGGCTCAGGCGCCGCGGGCGGCGTTGTCAATATCATCACCAAACGCCCCACCAACGACTGGCACGGCTCGCTTTCGCTGTATACCAATCAGCCGGAAAATAATAAAGAAGGCGCCACCAACCGAGCTAACTTCAGCCTCAACGGACCGCTGGCGGGAGATGCCCTGACCATGCGTTTGTACGGCAACATTAACAAAACGGAGCCCGATGCCTGGGATATTAACCGCGCGCAAAATGGCTCTTACGCGGCGGGCCGCGAAGGGGTACGCAACAAAGATATTAACGCCCTGCTGTCGTGGAAAGTTACGCCGCAGCAGATCCTGGATTTTAGCTACGCCTATAGCCGCCAGGGCAATATTTATGCCGGCGATACGCAGTACAGCAACAGCAATATGAGCCCAAATGGCCTGGTGGATACGCTGTACGGTCAGGAAACCAACCGGCTATATCGGCAGACCTGGGGCCTGACCTACAACGGGATCTGGGACTGGGGCCAGTCGAAGGCGGGCGTCTACTACGAAAAAACCAACAATACCCGCCTGCAGGAGGGCACCACCGGCCGCGTTGAAGGGATGATCAATAGCGATGTCTATGACACCAGCCGCCTGGAGTCGTGGCGCTCAACCGCTGAGGTGAATATCCCCTTCAACTGGCTCGCTGAACAGACCCTGACTCTGGGCATGGAATGGAATCGCGATGAGCTAAACGATCCGGCGTCCATGCAGGCCACCACGACGACGGAAACGCTGCCGGGGATGTCCGGCGATCCTTCGCAACGCAGCCCTAAAAACAGCGCCACCCTGACCGGTATTTATCTGGAAGACAATATCGAAGCGACGCCGGGCACCAATATTATCCCGGGTCTGCGCTTCGACTATCATAACGACTTCGGCAGCAACTGGAGCCCGAGCCTGAACCTGTCGCAGGATCTGGGCGATATGTTTAAGGTCAAAGCGGGCATCGCCCGGGTATTTAAAGCGCCGAACCTGTATCAGTCGAGCGAAGGCTATCTGCTTTCGACGCGGGGTAACGGCTGCCCGATAAGTATTGCCGATGGCAACTGCTATCTGTTGGGTAACCCGGACCTCGATCCGGAAATCAGCATCAATAAGGAGATTGGCCTTGAGTTTAACCTGAACGGTTACAACGCCGGCGTCACCTGGTTCCGCAACGACTACAAAAACAAGATCGTCTCCGGCACCGAGATTCTGGGTAATACCGCGACCGGAGCGAATATCCTGCAGTGGGAGAACGGCGGGAAAGCGGTCGTCGAAGGCCTTGAAGGCACGCTGCTGGTTCCGGTCATTGTCGATACGCTCAGCTGGCGCACCAATGCCACTTATATGATTAAATCGGAAAACAAAGATACCGGAAACCCGCTGTCCGTTATTCCGAAATACACCATCAATACCCTGCTCGACTGGCAGGTGACCAGCAAGTTTTCGGCGAACGTCAACTGGACTCTGTACGGTCGGCAGAAACCGCGGGAATATGCGGAAATTCGTACTGAAAACGGCGTGCTGGCCACCAATGAAGTGGGCTCCTATTCCGTGGTTGGTATCGGCGGCAACTATCAGCTAATGAAAGACCTGCGCCTGAACGCCGGGATCAGTAACCTGTTCGATAAGCAAATTTATCGTGAAAACGAAGGGGCTTCGACCTATAACGAACCAGGTCGCGCCTATTACGCTGGCGTCACGATCTCCTTCTAACCCCTCGCGCCCGCTATCGCGGGCGTATTCCCTATTCTCTCAGCGTCATTTTCATAGTAGCATCCGCCTGATCATCTTTGACTAGTACAGAGTATAGAATGACAACAACAGATCTTACGCCGAAGGGCGAATTGGTATTACGCACCCTGGCGATGCCGGCGGACACCAACGCTAACGGCGATATTTTCGGCGGCTGGCTGATGTCGCAGATGGATATTGGCGGGGCGATTATGGCCAAAGAGATTGCCCACGGTCGCGTCGTGACCGTGCGCGTCGACGGCATGACTTTTTTACGCCCGGTCGCGGTCGGCGACGTGGTGTGCTGCTACGCCAGCTGCGTGAAGCGCGGCAATACGTCGATAACCATCAATATGGAAGTGTGGGTCAAGAAGGTGTCGTCTGAGCCCATCGGCCAGCGCTACAAAGCAACCGAAGCGCTGTTTATCTACGTTGCGGTAGATAATGAGGGTAAACCGCGCGCCCTTCCCGCCCAGTGATTCTGCCGGCCCGGCGCTTCCGGGCCGGTCTTTTACAGAAAGCCGAGTAAAGAGAAGAAGAAGTAGCCCAGCACAATAATAATAACCGGCAGGACGTATAGTGGAAAATACTGCACCAGGATGGTATGGCGCGGCACCACAACGCGTTCAGAGATTTGTTCGCGCGTCAGCCCTTCGGCCCCTTTCGCCTGCTCCAGAATCAGCTGATCCTCAACGCCCTCGCGCAGAAACTTCGCCTGGCGCCCCATCCGCGCTCCGGAGGCCTGTAGCGCCATGCCGACGAACACCAGAATATAGATAACCCAGAAGCCGATATTCATACCGTGCTTAAAGTCCGGCAGCGGCGAGTTGTACCAGAAGAAATTCAGGAACGGCGTATTGAAACGCATCATCTCAATCATCACATGAGCAAAGTCCATCATCACCGCGTCAATGCCCGGTTTTTTCTCACTGTGCTCGTACATAAACTTCAGCACGGAGATCAGCGTCGAGATAACCGCCGGGATAAATACCACCCACCCCAAAATACGTTTAAGTACTGCAACGCGTCCAGCTTGTTGATACGTCATGGGTTCCCCTTGTTAAGACGCCTGTCTACCCTAAGTCTACCTTCGTCGGCGAATTTCGCCCAATAATGCGCGGTATGATATACCATGAGTGCCGATTCGTTATCTACTTACGCTACAGGAGAGGGACTTATGTCAGCCAGGCGCCAGATTCACGCCGCGATTTTTGATATGGATGGTTTACTGATTGATTCTGAGCCGCTGTGGGATAAAGCGGAGCTGGAGGTGATGGCAAGCCTCGGGGTGGATATCAGCCGCCGCCATGAAATGCCCGATATCCTGGGGCTGCGCATCGATTTAGTCGTCGATCTGTGGTTTGCCCAGCAGCCGTGGAAAGGCCCGGATCGTGCCGAAGTCACCGCGCGGATCATCAACCGCGCCATCCAGCTGGTGGAAGAAGCGCGTCCGCTCCTCCCCGGTGCGCGGGAAGCGGTGGCGATGTGCAAAGCCCAGGGGTTGAAAATCGGCCTGGCGTCGGCTTCGCCGCTGCGGATGCTGGAAAAAGTCCTCACCATGTTTGAACTGCGCGATCAATTTGACGCCCTCGCTTCCGCCGAAGGGCTGCCGTTCAGCAAACCGCACCCGCAGGTCTATCTGGACTGTGCCGCCAGACTCAGCGTCAGCCCGATGCACTGCGTGGCGCTGGAAGACTCGGTTAACGGCATGATTGCCAGCAAAGCGGCCCGAATGCGATCTATCGTCGTACCGGAAGCGGAAAACAGCCGCGATCCGCGCTTCGTGCTGGCGGACGTGAAGCTTGCCACCCTTGAATCCCTCACCCTGAGCGACCTGCTCGGTTAATCCTGCCGCTGATGATGAGATAGCGGCACCGTCTCATCATCACAAAATTAAAACAGCGTTTCATTTTTATTTGTTTTTTCTTCTCCCGCCCTCTATGCTTGTCTCAACGGCGTTATTTAACGCGTGAAATCAGCATACAGAGGTGCATATGGTACTGAACGCCTTTGACCTTACGGGCAAGGTCGCTATCGTGACGGGTTGTGATACCGGGCTGGGCCAGGGAATGACGCTGGGCCTTGCGCAGGCCGGGTGCGATATCGTCGGCGTGAATCGCCGGATCCCCCATGAAACCGCAGAGAAGGTTCAGGCGCTGGGCCGACGCTTTACCGCTATTCAGGCCGATCTGAGCCGGCAGGATGAGATTGAAACCATTGTCGATCGGGCCGTGGCCGCCATGGGCCGGGTAGATATTCTGGTCAACAATGCGGGAACCATCCGCCGCGCCGATGCGCTCTCCTTTAGCGAAAAAGACTGGGACGAGGTGATTAACCTGAATCTGAAGTCGGTGTTCTTTCTTTCACAGGCGGTCGCCAGGCAGTTTATTCAGCAAGGTGACGGCGGGAAAATTGTTAACATTGCCTCAATGCTCTCCTTTCAGGGGGGGATTCGGGTACCCTCCTACACCGCGTCAAAAAGCGGCGTACTGGGCATTACCCGCTTGATGGCCAACGAATGGGCGGGGCATCGCATCAACGTTAACGCCATTGCCCCGGGATACATGGCTACCAACAATACTCAGCAGCTGCGTGAAGACGCCGAGCGCAGCAAAGCGATTCTCGATCGTATTCCGGCCGGGCGCTGGGGCGTGCCGGATGACCTTCAGGGGCCGGTGGTTTTTCTCGCCTCCCGAGCGGCGGATTACATTAGCGGCTTTACGCTGGCGGTAGATGGCGGCTGGCTGGCACGCTGATGTTTTTGTGACAAAGAGTTACACCGTCACCTCTTCCGCACACTGTATAAAAACCCTATACTGTATGAATTGACAGTTTAGGGTGTTTATCATGACGGCGGAAGGCCACCTCCTCTTCTCTATCGCCTGTGCGGTATTTGCGAAAAACGCGGAATTGACCCCCGTGCTGGCTCAGGGCGACTGGTGGCACATCGTTCCTTCCGCCATCCTGACCTGTCTGCTGCCGGATATCGATCACCCTAAGTCGTTTCTCGGTCAGCGATTAAGCTGGATATCAAAACCGATAGCGCGCGCCTTTGGCCATCGCGGCTTCACCCATAGCCTGCTGGTAGTCTTTGGCGCGGTCGCGATTTTCTCATTGAAAGTACCGGAAAGCTGGATAGTGCCGGCAGACGCGGTTCAGGGCCTGGTTCTTGGCTACCTCAGCCATATTCTCGCCGACATGCTCACCCCGGCAGGCGTTCCGCTGCTCTGGCCCTGCCGCTGGCGTTTTCGCCTGCCCCTGCTTGCACCGCGCAAGGGTAACCAGCTGGAGCGCGCGCTGTGTATGGCGCTGTTTATCTATGCCGTATGGATGCCGCAAAACGTTGCCGAAAACAGCGCCATTCGCTGGTCATCGGACATGATTAATTCTTTGCAAACCACCTTTAATCGCTTAATTAGCCACCAGGTTGGACGATAAACCAGCGAATTATTCAATTGGTTATAATCAATTCCATTTGAATATAAGTAACGAATAACGCCTTCTGCTACCCTTGCCGTCATAAGAGTTGGTTATTGACCAACCCGGTAATAAAAGATATCAGGAGAACGGGGATGAACTTTCCATTAATAGCGAACGTAGTCGTGTTCGCGGTTTTACTGTTGGCGCTGGCCCAAACCCGCCATAAACAGTGGAGCCTCGCTAAAAAAGTGCTGGTCGGTCTGGCGATCGGCGTTGTCTTCGGCCTGGCGCTACAGCTTATCTATGGTTCCGACAGCCCGGTGCTGAAGGATTCTATCCAGTGGTTCAATATCGTCGGTAACGGCTATGTTCAACTGCTGCAAATGATCGTCATGCCGCTGGTTTTCGCCTCCATTCTGAGCGCGGTCGCCCGTCTGCATAATGCCTCGCAGCTGGGTAAAATCAGCTTCCTCAGTATTGGAACCCTGCTGTTCACCACGTTGATTGCGGCGCTGGTCGGGGTGCTGGTCACTAATATGTTTGGCCTGACCGCCGAAGGGCTGGTTCAGGGCAGCGCGGAGACCGCCCGCCTCAACGCCATTCAGAGCAATTACGCCGGTAAAGTCGCGGACCTGAGCGTCCCGCAGTTGATCCTCTCTTTCGTACCGAAAAACCCGTTTGCCGATCTGACCGGCGCGAACCCAACGTCGATTATCAGCGTGGTTATCTTCGCCGCGTTCCTCGGCGTCGCGGCGCTGAAATTGCTGAAAGATGACGTCGCCAAAGGCCAGCGCGTACTCACCGCCATCGACACGCTGCAGAGTTGGGTAATGAAGCTGGTGCGCCTGGTGATGCAGTTAACGCCGTACGGCGTGCTGGCGCTGATGACCAAGGTGGTCGCGGGCTCTAACCTGCAGGACATCATCAAGCTCGGCAGCTTCGTTATCGCCTCCTATATTGGTCTGGGCATCATGTTCGTGGTGCACGGTCTGCTGCTGGCGGTCAACGGCGTGAGTCCTCTGAAGTACTTCCGTAAAGTCTGGCCGGTATTGACCTTCGCCTTTACCAGCCGCTCCAGCGCGGCGTCTATTCCGCTGAACGTGGAAGCGCAAACGCGTCGCCTGGGCGTGCCGGAGTCTATCGCCAGCTTCTCCGCATCGTTCGGCGCCACGATCGGGCAGAACGGCTGCGCGGGCCTCTATCCGGCGATGCTCGCCGTGATGGTCGCCCCTACCGTCGGTATTAACCCGCTCGATCCGCTGTGGATTGCGACGCTGGTGGGCATCGTGACCGTCAGTTCCGCCGGGGTCGCGGGCGTGGGCGGCGGCGCGACCTTTGCCGCCCTGATCGTCCTGCCGGCGATGGGCCTGCCGGTCACGCTGGTGGCGCTGCTGATCTCGGTTGAGCCGCTGATTGATATGGGCCGTACCGCGCTGAACGTAAGCGGTTCCATGACCGCCGGTACCCTGACCAGCCAGTGGCTGCGTCAAACCGATAAAGCTATTCTCGATAGCGAAGAGGACGCGGAGCTGGCGCACCGCTAAGCGGGCCCGCACTTCAGGTTGTTAAAAACAAAAAACCGCTGATTTTCAGCGGTTTTTTTATTGTGCCCGGCACATTCAGGCGTCGATTTCACCTTCCTGCCTCATTTGCGTCGCCCAGCGCTGCGCCGCTTCCGGCACGTTAAACGGCGGGGAGCGACGAAAATGTTCGTCTATCAGCACAAAAGCAACGTATTTACCCCGCAAAACCCAGACGTCGCGAAAACCATCCATTTTGACGGCGTGTTCCGGCGGCGCAGGCTCGACTCGCGGCACGTAGCTAATGACCTGACGATTTTGTTGGCGAAGTGGTTTCATCACAAATAGATTCACTAAACACAGCGGGAAACAGAAACCCCTATCATAGCCGAAAAAGCCCCCTTTCGTCGCCCCCAGCTTGCGGCCCTTTAGTAGTAAAACTCTTATAAAAATATATTCTTGAAATGATGTTCTACAATTAGAAGGGTTTTGGTTTAGCAACGACCATTTTCAGCAATGAAAGCAGGAGCGAGCAATGTCTGATAAACACCATAACCCGCAACCCCATCAATCACCGGTTCACGACGACCGGGAAGCAAAACCAGGTCTGGATGCCTTAGCCCCCGAAGATCAGAACTGGCGGCCCACGCCTCATCCCACCGCCCCAGGTGAAGAGCCGACCGCCCCGGGCAGTATGAAAGCCCCGGATACGCGCAGCGAAAAGCTCGATGCCCTTGAAAAACAGCGTAAAGGCGGCGAGGATTTTGCGCTCACCACCAATCAGGGCGTACGCATCGCAGACGACCAGAACTCGCTGCGCGCGGGCAAACGCGGCCCCACGCTGCTGGAAGATTTTATCCTGCGCGAAAAAATCACCCATTTTGACCACGAGCGCATTCCTGAGAGGATCGTCCATGCCCGCGGCTCCGCTGCGCACGGCTATTTCCAGGCGTACAGCGATTTAAGCGATATCACCAAAGCGGCTTTCCTCTGCGATCCGCAGAAAAAAACGCCGGTCTTCGTCCGGTTTTCCACCGTTCAGGGCGGCGCAGGCTCCGCCGATACGGTGCGCGACATCCGCGGCTTTGCCACCAAGTTTTATACCGACGAGGGCATCTTTGACCTGGTCGGCAACAACACGCCGATCTTTTTTATTCAGGACGCGATCAAGTTCCCTGATTTCGTCCACGCGGTCAAACCCGAGCCGCACTGGGCCGTCCCGCAGGGGCAAAGCGCGCACGACACGTTCTGGGATTACGTCTCACTGCAGCCCGAAACGCTGCATAACGTGATGTGGGCGATGTCCGACCGCGGACTGCCCCGCAGCTACCGCACGATGGAAGGGTTCGGCATCCACACCTTCCGCCTGATTAACGCGGAAGGTAAAGCCACCTTCGTACGTTTTCACTGGAAGCCGGTCGCGGGCAAAGCCTCCCTGGTATGGGACGAGTCGCAAAAGCTGACCGGTCGCGATCCCGATTTCCACCGCCGTGATTTATGGGAAGCGATTGAAGCCGGCGATTATCCTGAGTACGAGCTGGGCTTACAGCTGATCCCGGAAGAGGACGAGTTTGCTTTTGATTTCGATCTGCTGGATCCCACCAAGCTGATTCCGGAAGCGCTGGTCCCGGTGCAGCGCGTCGGTAAGATGGTCCTCAATCGCAACCCGGACAACTTCTTTGCCGAAAACGAACAGGCGGCCTTCCATCCAGGGCATATCGTTCCGGGGATAGACTTCAGCAACGATCCGCTGCTGCAGGGCCGACTCTTCTCCTATACCGATACGCAGATCAGCCGCCTCGGCGGGCCGAATTTCCATGAAATTCCGATCAATAAACCCACCTGCCCGTACCATAATTTCCAGCGTGACGGCATGCACCGGATGGATATTGATACCAACCCGGCAAACTATGAACCTAACTCCATCAACGATAACTGGCCGCGGGAGACGCCGCCGGCCGCTAAACGCGGCGGCTTTGAATCCTATGCCGAGCGGGTTGACGGGGAAAAGATTCGCCAGCGCAGTCCGTCGTTTGGCGAATATTACTCGCAGCCCCTGCTGTTCTGGCGTAGCCAGACGCCTATTGAGCAGCAGCATATTATCGACGGATTCAGCTTCGAGCTGAGCAAGGTCGTCAGGGAGTGGATCCGCGAGCGGGTGGTCGATCAGCTGGCGCATATCGACCTGCAGCTGGCTCAGGCGGTGGGTAAAAATCTGGGTATTGAGCTCACCGACGAACAGCGCAGCATCACGCCGCCGCCGGATGTTAACGGTCTGAAAAAGGATCCTACGTTAAGCCTGTACGCTATTCCCAGCGGTGACGTAAAAGGCCGGGTGGTAGCGGTACTGCTTAACGATCGTCCGGTCGCCAAAGAGCTCCTGACGCTGCTCAAGGCGCTGAAAGCGCACGGGGTGCATGCCAAATTACTCTATTCCCGAATGGGGAAAGTGCAGGCCGATGACGGTACCGAGCTGCCGGTGGCCGGGACCTTTGCCGGGTCGCCATCGCTTACCGTGGACGCGGTCATTGTTCCCGGCGGCGATCTGCAAAGCCTGAGCAACAACGGTGATTTCCACTACTACCTGCTGGAAGCCTATAAACACCTGAAGCCGATTCTGCTGGCAGGCGATGCCCGGCAGTGTAAAGCGCCGCTGCAGGTTGCCAGTCAGGGGGAAGAAGGCATCGTTGAGACGGACGCCATCGATAATTCGTCGGTGGATGCGCTGATTACCCTGATGGCGGCGCATCGGGTGTGGTCGAGAAGCGCCAAAATCTCCGCGATCCCGGCGTAAAAAAAGCCCGGCATTTCTGCCGGGCTTCTCACTTCTCTTTACTTACACATCGCGATAGGTGCCGAGCCGGTAGCCGCGCTCGGCAATCGCATACTTCAGCGACTCGGCGGTGAGCACGTCCAGTTCGGTCAGGCGCGGGTAGCAATAGGCGCTACCCATAATCGTGTTATCAACGAACGCCGGGTGGCACATCACCTCCAGCGATCGCTCATCACGCTGGATAGAGGCATCCAGGGTTTGCAGAAACAGCGCTTCCGAAACCCCTTCCCCGTAAAACTCGCTGGTAAACCCGTCGCTGCTGCGCGCCGCATCCTGCGCTAAACCTGACAGCGTCGCCAGCTGCCGATCGATCCGCAGCGCCACCCCCTTCTCGCGAGCAAAGGCCGCGACGATGGGGTAAATCTGCGCAATCATATGCACATGGTGATGGCTGTCGATATGCGTCGGCTCATGGCCAAACAGCTCGACAAAGCGCCGGTACTGGCACTCCAGCTCGTGCGCGATCTCATCCAGCGGCAGGCTATCCTCTTCCGCCATCTGCCAAATCCACTTACCGAGACGACCTTCGCGGGTTAAGCCCGGCATCGCCGACAGCGGTTCGCCCAGCGTCAGGACAAAGTGCATCCCCACCGCCAGCTCAGGGACGCAGCGGCTAAGCTGGGCAGCGTGGCCGATCGCCGCGCCGTTGACCAGCGCCGTCGTGGAGGTGACCAGACCGTTCTTGCAGGCTTCGATAATGCCGTAGTTTTGCCCTTTGCTGAGGCCAAAATCATCGGCATTGACGATTAACACGCGTTCCATAAGCCGCTCCCGTTACTGTTTCAGTTTTTCGATAGTCGCCGCAAAGTTTGGCAGCCACTGCTCGTGCGCAAGGATCATCTCACGCGCCAGCTGTTCGGCGTCACGATCGGAGTGGATCAGCGGGCTCAGGTTAAGCGCCAGCAGCACGTCATCCAGTTTACCGCTGATTGCCGCTTCGCTGGCCGCGACTTCAAAGCCTTTAATGGTGTAAATCAGTCCCAGCACTTTTTCGTCGAAATGCGTGATGCGCGGCGTCGGTTTCGCACCGTCGCGACCCAGCGTACAGGTCATCTCGACCGCCCAGTCGGCCGGGATGTTATCCACGTGGCCATGGTGCGGCACGTTCACGTAATGTTCGGCCTGCTTATCATTGTAAATGGCGTTAATCACTTCACAGGCCGCGTCGGAGTAATACGCCCCGCCGCGCTGTTCCAGCTCTTTTGGTTTAACGTTCAGATCCGGATCTTTGTATAGCTCAAACAGCTGTTTCTCAACCTTCTGCACCACCTGCGCGCGGGCGCCACCTTTGTAGTACTCGCCCATTTCAATCGCCAGCATCTCTTTTGGCTTAAAGTAGTAGAGCAGATAGGAACAAGGGATCAGGCGCAGCGAACGGAGCAGCCCTTCGCTAAACGGCAAATCAAAGATATTTTTCACCGAGTTTGCGCTCAATCGACCCGACGCCACGCCGTCAAGCAGCTCGTCAAAGCGCGAAACGCCGTTGACCAGCACATCCCGCACGAACACCAGATGATTCAGACCAAACAGATCGATATTGAGCTCATCGCTCGGGCTCAGCTTCAGCACATCGGTGATAAACATCTTCATGCCGATAGGAATATTGCACACGCCGATAAAGCGCTTAAAGCCGGTATGACGATAAACCGCTTCGGTCACCATACCCGCCGGGTTGGTAAAGTTAATCACCCAGGCGTTCGGACAGACTTCCTGCACATCTTTCACAATGTCAAAAATGACCGGAATGGTGCGCAGACCTTTAAACAGTCCGCCCGCGCCGTTGGTTTCCTGGCCTAAATAGCCGTGGCTCAGCGGAATACGCTCATCCTTTTCGCGCGCCTTAAGCTGGCCGACGCGCAGCTGAGTAGTGACGAAATCTGCGCCTTCCAGCGCCGCGCGGCGATCGAGGGTCTTGTAGACTTTCATCGGGACGCCGGCTTTTTCCACCATGCGCTGGCACAGCGCGTGGATTATATCGAGCTTTTCCTGCCCTTCCGCGACGTCCACCAGCCACAGTTCGCTAATCGGCAGTTCATGGTAACGCTTCAGGAATCCTTCCAGTAATTCCGGGGTATAGCTGCTGCCGCCGCCGATAGTCACTACCTTCAATTTCTGGCTCATCTTTTTCTCCCTTGCGGATAGCGCGTATGCGGCACCCGCTCTCCGTTTAAATACGGACAGTTAATTTGAATATTTAGACCGCGCGGACTATTCCGCGCCCGGTTAATTAATACTGGTGAGGTGTTTCCGATAGCTGCTGGGGGTAAAGGAAGTCAGCTTCTTGAATGTTTTAATAAACAGACTTGGGCTACTGTACCCCGACTCATAGGCGATATCGGTCACCGAGTAGTTGGTTATCTCCAGCTGTTTTTTGGCGAAGTTGATGCGAATATCGTTAATCATCTGCATCGGCGTTTTGGCGTAATAACGCTGGGTCGCCCGGGTTAAGTATTCCTGAGTTTTCCCGGAAAGCTCGACCATATTTTCCAGCGCCCCCTCGCCAAATTTAAGCTTATCGTGCATACCCTCAACGGTATTTTTTAACCATTGCGGAATAACGTCTTCCGTAGGTTCTTCACGATAATGCCGCAAACGATTCAGGGTGTAAAAAGACACCAGCTCGATAAATTCGTCGAATTCAGTTTCGCGAAAATTCAGTGATGCAATAACCGACTCAATATAACTGAGAAAAGTACTTTTAACGGCATAGACCTGTGAGGCGACCAGACCAAACGGCAGCAGCGGCAGATAGTGTTTCTCAAAGAAACTTTTGCTGATGCCAACGTTAAGAATGCGCGTCGCACCAAATTCATAAAAACTCTGGTGATGCGACCCCATTGGGATGAAGACAAAATCCCCGCGCTCCAGCAGCACCCGCTTGCCATTAATAACCTGATAATAGCGCCCGGTTAAAACGATGGTGTACTCGTAGTAATCATGCTCGTGAAGCCCGCTTACGCTCTCCGTTTTGTTATAGATGACCACATGAAAGTTCTTGCCGTTAAAGAGTTGTTGCTCCCGGGCGGTACTGATTTCAGTGGTCATCATCTTTGGCTGCCTCATCGTGTCGATGACCTATTGTACCTTCTCGTGCAGCTCAATCAATTCGGCAACCAGCTCACGAGCCAGCATTGAGGTCATCAGATGATCCTGCGCATGAACCAGCACCAGGCTCACCTTCATTTTGCCTTCACCCTCATCGCTCTCAATCAGCTGCGTCTGCACAAGGTGCGCTTCGCTCAGCGCCAGGCGCGACTGTTCCATCATCGCTTTCGCCGCCTCGAAATCTCCCTGCTTTGCCTGCTTCAGCGCGGCATAAGCCAGGCTGCGCGCTTGACCGGAGTTGATAATCAGCCCCATCACCACCTCTTCGAGGTCGTTTACCGCGGTCTCTTCTGCTGCGATGTTATCCAGATCAAACATAATGACTCCCTTATTTCCAGGACGGTACGGGAAATCTCCCGTACCGCTCAATATTAGAATTTCAGTGCGTTAGCGATATCTTCTTCGCTCTCTTCCTGCTCAATGACGCCCTGCGCTTTGTTGGAAATCACCACAAACGGCAGGTAGACCAGGGTGGACACGGCAAGGTTGAACAGGGCCAGCAGCAGAGCGGCTACGCTACCGTTGGTGTTAAAGAAGGCGCCTAAACCGGTTGGCATGGTCCACGGCGCGATATTGGTAATCGGCGGGATGATGCCCAGGGTATAAGCCGTCATGGTGATAGCCGCCAGCAGAGGCTGAATCAGAATGAAGGGGATAAACATCACCGGGTTCATAATGATCGGCAGACCGAACAGGATTGGCTCGTTAATCTGGAAGATGCCTGACGGAAGCGCCAGTTTCGCCACCTGACGATGATCCTCACGACGTGAAGCGATAAAGATGGCGATGATTAAGCCCAGAGTCGCGCCGGTACCGCCAAGGAAGATGTAGGAATCCAGCATCGGCTTGGCCCACATATGGAAGCTCTTACCCGCGGCCAGCGCGGCCTCGACGGAACCGTACTGCTGGTAGGTTGCGATGTTTTCCAGCGCCCACGGCGTCATGATTCCGCTATCCAGCGCTGACAGCGCCAGCGACCCGTGTACGCCGAAGAACCACAGCAGCGAGGTGAAAATGACGTATGCCCAGCCTACGACGGCGCCCATTGAAGCCAGCGGCGTGGAGATAGTGTCCATGATGATCTGGTGGAAGTTAGTCCCCCAGTGGGTCAACGCCCAGGAGATAATCCCCATAATCGAGAGGATGATAAAGGCCGGGATGACCGCAGAGAATGAACGGGAAACCGAAGCCGGCACGCTGGACGGCAGCGTAATCACCCAGTTGCGATGCACGATAAAGGTGAACATCTCGGCAACGACCAGCCCGATGACAATACCAGAAATGATATTGGCGCCGCCTAACCAGTTCGCACCCACGGCGTAGGCTTCACCGACGCTATAAGGCGTGACGGTCATAAATGCCGCAACGGCCAGTAAACCGGCGGCCATCGGGTCTACTCTCCGCTCCTCAGCTAAAGCGGAGCCAATAAAGAAAGGCGCCATCAGCGACATAATGCCAAGCGTACCGTTATAAACGTTACCGCCGATAGCTTTAAAACCGTTAAGCGTTTCTATTGTAGACGCATCCAGACGGATGCCCATTGAATAAAAGAATGAGCCGTCGCCAAAGCTCAAAAATACGTTGTTAATTAAAACAAACATCGCCCCGGCTAGCGTCAATGGCATTAACTTAATAAAGCCGTTTTTAATTGCATTGACGTGGGGCTGCCTTCCTATTTTGACGGCAAAAGGCAGGAGTACCTTTTCAAGCGAGTCAATCACTTTACTCATAATAAATACCCTTTAAGGCCGCAATATAGTCACTGCGGCAATGATAGATGAAATTACTCTTTGACGGGAAAATAAACTCTGGGTATTTCGGACAGCGAGCAGCTAAAACACACCCTCACGAAATTCTAACCGCTGCTATCCGAAATATGTCGAGTTTTAAAATAAAATTATTGTGCAGCAGCTTTCTTAATGGCCGCAACGGCCGCTTTCAGAACACCTAAACCATCGATCTTACCGTACAAAACAGAATCAATGACTTCTACGGGTTTATTTGGCAGTAAACGCTGAATGTCCGGCAGCATATAGGAAATTTGTGGGCCTAATAATACGACATCCGCATCAGGTCCTTTTTCACCGGCTAAGGTCTCCGGAAATGCTTCAATAATCACCGGCACTTCATACTTCTCGGCCTGGGCACGCATTTTCGATACCAGCAGTGATGTCGACATCCCGGCAGAACAGAACAGGTAGATATGTTTCTTTTCCATGAACGCTTCCTCAATTTGTGTGACCCGGTCCTCTCTGCAGCATTGATGCCTGAGAGGCGGTAAGAGATGTTTCTTTGAATTAGTATTGTTTATGCATTGAGTATACGGCATCGATCGGCAGCAGGATAATTCCTCCTTGAACAGAATTGTCTCTCATTGACCTCGCGTTTTGACTGCCTTCACATTTCCCTCAAATAATTCGCGCAATTAAATAAGCATCAGAACTCATAAAAAAACCCGACCACTGGTCGGGCTTTCGTAGGAATCAGCACTATGGCGGGGCGTTACTTACTGTTGCGCGGGTCGGTATCGTACTCGGCGCAGGTTTGATAGCCAGAATTCATCACGCGGCCGGTTTCATCCAGCGCAACGAAGTAGGTTTCAATTTTACCATCGCGTTGACCCAGGATATATGTCTGGCAGGTACCGCGCGCGTGGATCATGGTGACTTCTGATGAAGGTTTTCCGGCAATTTGCGCAACCTGCGCGCGGGTCATGCCTTTCTTAACGTCTTTAACCACGGGTTGAGTGAACTGATCTTTCGTACGGTCGTAGGCCGTACACCCTGCCAGCAGGGTCAATACTGCTGCTGCGCCCAGAAATCCTGCAAAATGCTTGTTCATATACCATCCTCTTTTTTTTGGCGTGTTAATAAGCCTGGAATAAATATCGTTATTTTTCAAGCCGAAGGTGGAAATGAAGCGAAATTAAGAGCTTTCCAATAATAAATCCCCTCTTGTTGAGGTTGCCTGCTTTTGCTTCACTCAAAATTGTGATCCTTGTCGTTTTACCGGCAAAGAGGTAGGTTAAACCACTGCTTATTGGCAAACAGATTCACTTCCCGGAGGGCGCAATGACGCTACAACAAGAGATTATTCAGGCGCTGGGCGCAAAACCCCAGATCGATGTCGAAGCCGAGATACGCCGCAGCGTAGACTTTTTGAAGGCCTATCTTCAGAGATACCCTTTTATTAAATCACTGGTCCTCGGCATCAGCGGCGGCCAGGATTCAACGCTAACCGGTAAATTGTGTCAGTTAGCCATCAACGAACTGCGTGCCGAAACCGGTGACAGCAGCCTGCAGTTTATTGCCGTGCGCCTGCCCTACGGCGTGCAGGCGGATGAGCAGGACTGCCAGGACGCTATCGCTTTTATTCAGCCGGATCGCGTATTAACGGTCAATATCAAAGGCGCCGTGCTGGCCAGCGAACAGGCGCTGCGCGAGGCCGGGATTGAACTTAGCGACTTTGTTCGCGGTAACGAAAAAGCCCGCGAACGCATGAAGGCGCAGTACAGCATCGCCGGAATGACCCACGGCGTCGTGGTGGGTACCGACCATGCGGCGGAAGCCATTACCGGATTCTTCACCAAATACGGTGATGGCGGTACTGATATTAACCCTATCTTTCGCCTTAACAAACGCCAGGGCAAACAGCTGCTGGCCCAGCTAGGCTGCCCGGAGCATCTGTATAAAAAGCTGCCGACCGCCGATCTTGAGGACGACCGCCCCTCCCTGCCGGACGAAGTGGCGCTGGGCGTGACCTACGAAAATATCGATGATTATCTGGAAGGCAAAGCGCTGGATGAGAAAATTGCGAAAACGATTGAAGGCTGGTATTTGAAAACCGAGCATAAACGCCGACCGCCGATTACGGTCTTCGACGACTTCTGGAAAAAGTAATTCGCCTCTCCCCCTCCGCCCCGACCCGGTTCGGGGCGATTTTTTATCCTTTTCGCCTCTTCCTTCGACTGCTATACTGGATAAATAACCAGCACCAGGAGCAAAAGTGGCAAGAAGGCAATCCGCCCCGCGTCTCGAATTTGAAGCGGCGGCAATTTATGAGTATCCCGAACATCTGCGTCCGTGGCTTGAGGCTTTGCCCAGGCAGCCGGGAGTGTATCTGTTCCACGGCGAAAGCGATACCCTACCGCTCTATATCGGGAAAAGCGTGAATATCCGCAGCCGGGTGTTGTCGCATCTGCGCACGCCCGACGAAGCGGCGATGCTGCGCCAGTCCCGGCGCATTACCTGGCAACGAACGGCGGGAGAGCTGGGCGCACTCTTATTAGAGGCACAGCTCATTAAAGAACAGCAGCCGCTATTCAATAAGCGTCTGCGGCAAAACCGACAGCTATGTTCATTACGCCTGGCTGACGCCCGTCCGCAGGTGGTGTACGCCAGCGAGCTGGATTTTTCCCTGCAAAGCGATCTCTATGGTCTTTTTGCCAACCGCCGCGCGGCGCTGCAGGCGCTGCAAAAAATTGCCGACGAGCATCGCCTGTGCTACGGATTAATGGGCCTCGAGCCGCTCAACCGCGGGCGGGCCTGCTTTCGTTCGGCGCTCGGCCGCTGCGCGGGCGCCTGTTGCGGAAAAGAGAGCGTTGAAGCACACCAGCAGCGTCTGGTCGACAATATGCAAAAGATGCAGCTGGTATGCTGGCCCTGGGCCGGGGCGATCGCGCTGGAAGAGAGCAGCGAGGATATGACCCAATACCACATTATTCAAAACTGGCTTTGGCTCGGCGCGGTAGAGTCTCTGTCGCAGGCGTCATCACTCACGCGCCTGTCGGCCAAATTTGACCATGACGGTTATAAAATATTGTGTAAGCCGCTGCTCAGCGGCCGCTATAAGCTCCATCCTCTGTGAGGCGAATGTCAGCCCCGATGCGCTATCGGGGCAATTACCAGCCGCCCCCGCCGCCCCCGCCAGAGCCGCCTCCGGATGAACCGCCTCCGGAGGAACCGGAGCCGCTGTAACCGGAACCTGATGATGAACCGTTCCCTGAACCGCTATCCGGCGTTGACATAGAGGCGGTTCGGCAGGCTTCGCTGAAGTGGTGGACGCTTCCCCAGTCGGCGCCGGCAAACGCATGCGACACGGCGCCTGTACTACTCAGGTAGTGGGCAAAGGTATTTGCCCATGTTTTCCCTACGCCAAGCGCCAGGGCAACCGGCAGCAGCGCTTCAAAATGGGAAATCATCTGCTCGGGCGGATAGATAATCTGATAACGATGCTTTTCGGCGGTGCCCAGATAGCGCATCAATCCTTTCGCGATAGCCAGTTCATCAAGCCCGCGCTGCGTATAGCGAGGCGTTTTCCAGGCCACGAAAACGCAGAGCACCAGCGCGGCCATAAGCGCGCCAATGTATCCTGACGGAAGCTGGGTGATGGGCAGTATACCAAAGAGAAAAATCCCGCCTCCCAGCGTCGCGAAGGGGCCGAAGATCGCCAAAAAAAAGAGCGGCACCGGCCCCCAGGCACGCCACATTTCCCGCGGGCGGCATATAAAGCGCAGCAAACAGGCGAGCATCGCTCCGCCAATCAGCATAAAAACCGCGGCCGGTATCGTCAGCAGCGCGGCCTCCGTATTAACCCAAAGACCGCAGGCCACCGGCACCAACAGCGCAATGTAGATGCAGCGCCGCAGCGGCTGCCCCCATTTGCGAAATAATTTATCCCGCTGCGCTTCACAACGCTTTTCCTGCTCTTCACGCGCTGTCTGCATCGATCGCTGATGGGCCTTGCTGAGATCGATATTTTTTTGTTTACCCTTAAAAAGCGTACTTAATAGCTGCCTGTCATCATAGTTTAATTGCCGGTTTCCCTCGACGGGCAAACGGGTCAGCCGCTGTTTTACGCCGGCGTTCGCAAGCCACGGGTTAGGGGTGTGTTGACTGTCCCCGCTGACCGCCATTCCGCGTTTAGCCACCAGCGCTAATAAATCGCTACTAAAAGCCACATCATCATATTTACGCCGGGTGATAAAACGCAGGTAGCCCGGAGACATGCCGGGAGGAGGCGAATAAAGCGCAACGACCGGCGGCATTTTTAGCCCGGCTTTGGTGACGTTTTTTCGCCACCACATCAGGTAATAAGCGGCCATCAGCAGCAGAGGTAGCCAGACCACGCCGGTTTTTAGGGTGGGGATAAGGAGATGCACCAGCGGCAAAGCGGCCTCCGGCGCCGGAGCATCGGCAAGGATCGACCGAGGCCAGGTATAGACAACGGTCAGCCCCTCCCCCCGCGCCAGAGGCCGCAGGGTGCGGACGCTACCGTCAGGAAGCACCTGCGCGTTGTGTTCTTTCGCCCCTGCGACGCCGGTATAAACATCAAGCGATCGCACTCTGGCGTCCTTAGCGTCGGCGTTGAGATTTCCGGCGGCGTCCGGCAGTTCAAGACGAAAGCTGGCCTTGCTGATAGGCCACGCCCAGTCATTGCCCGTCACGTTCCAGTAAAGCTCATCCCATTCGGGGAAGCGGCTGAAATGGTTGCTGATTTGATAGCGAATCTCGTAGTTATAGATCCCTGGTTTCAGGAGCCGTTCGCCGCTGCCAATGCGTACCGTCAGGTTTTTTTCCGCTTCATCAAGGCTAAACGGCTCAGGCACGCCATCGCGCGACACCGACTCGATCGCGTAATACACGCGAAAGATCTTGCCGTCCTGGCGGTTCCAGGTCAGGGGCAGCGTACGGAAAATTCCCCGCCGAATCTGCCTGCCCAGAGAAAGTACTTTGATATTTTCCCGCATCTCCATGCTACCGTCCGGGTTAAAGCGCGCCCGGGCATCGAAAGAGAGGATATGTTCATACGCTGGAATAGCGCCAGCGGGAAGCTGGGAAGCATCCTTGATGATGATCATGTCGCCGGCGGCAAAAGCCGCGCTGATGTTCAGAAGCAGCAGCAGGACGAGGGTGCGCAGCCCCCGAAAAAGTAAATTCGCCATTTAATCACGCCATCCGCGGTGATTTAGCTTCTTCTGGTGAGTCCAGCTCGAAGAACACTTCCGTTTGAAAATTAAACAGTCGCGCCAGCAGCAGGCTGGGGAAAGACTCGACCAGGATATTGAAATCGCGCACCGTACCGTTGAAGTAGCGGCGAGCCATCTGCAGCTGCTCTTCTATTTCGCTGAGAGATTGCTGTAAGGCAAGGTAGTTTTCGCTGGCTTTAAGTTCCGGGTACGCTTCGCCAAGCGCGAAAACGCGCCCTAGCGTACCCGAGTACTGGCGTTCGCTGTCGGCGATCTGTCGGGTGCTTCCGACCAGTTCGCCGCGCTGGCGGGAGATCTCTTCCAGCAGTTCTTTTTCATGCTGCGCATAGCGTTTCACCAGGCTCAGCAGATTCGGCGCCAGGTCGTGGCGGCGCTTAAGCTGTACGGCAATGCCGCTCCAGGCTTCGTCTTTGAAACGTCGCAGGGAGATAAAGCGGTTATAGGTCATCACGACCCAGATGAGGACGACAACGAGGACGGCGAGGCCGATATACATTTCCATATGCAAGATCCATGAGCAGAGTAGGCTTTAGACCAGGACACCAGAGTCCGTGGCGATGGCACTCATACTGGCACATTCGTCCCTGCCGGGTAAATCAGCTTGTCGCTACAGATAAAGAAAAACCGCCGGTCCTGCCCAAAGCCTGTTGGCGTTATTGGGCAAGACCGGCGGTCTTAAGTCAGCGCGCTGAGTTATTCAGCAGGTGCAGGCATTTTACCTTCCGGCGCTTTACGATCTGTCAGATGCTTCTCAAAATTGGCATTGAACTGCTTTTTCTGTTCCGGCGTCAGAATGTTGTAAATCTTATTCTGGGTTTCCAGACGAGCCAGCGCCATCTCTTTATGCTGGGCTTCCATCTTATCAATCTGCGCTTCCGCTTTTGCCTTATCGAAGGTATCGCTGGCTACCAACTCATGCATCGCGCGGCGCTCATCCAGGGACGGACGCTTCATGTTGTCGCGCTGGCTCTTCATAATGTCGCGGATTTGCGTTTTCTGCGCATCGGTCAGGTTCAGCCCTTTAAACATCATTTCATGTGGGCCCGCAGGTCCGCGCTTATGATGCATCATCGGCGCGTTATCGGTTGGGGTTGCAGTAGCGTCAGCCGCGTGGGCCAGGTTAGCCGCGCCCAGAGCCAGAGTAGAGGCAACAAACAGTGCAGTAATCTTCTTCATAGTTCAATCCTTACTTTGCGTTATTCTTACGGCGCGTTGCCGTGTTGACGAGATTAACTTTACGACGTTTATCGTCAATTAATCAGAGCAAGCGTAAAACATTGAAAGTGTAAAAAACATTTTCTCGCCAATTATGGAGAAAATAAGGAAAATGAGGGAACAAATGCAATAGAAAATAAATAAGCAACTGTTTTAGTGGGAAATTATGAAGATTATAAATCAGCGGAGATTAAAAACAAAGCATTTAACCATGAATAATCTGCAATCAATGGACAGAGCACGAAAAAATAAGATGACTGCGGAAAAATAAACGCTGAAATAAATGCCGCCGCCCGGACGGGCGACGGATTCACCGGAAGCGCTCCAGCATGAGCCCGGCGCGCTGGCCGAAGGCGACGCTGGGGTTGGGAAACAAAACGTACTCTTGATCCTTTTCCACTATGTAGCGGGTATCGCCATCCTCAGCAAGCAGCGTCCCGGCGGCAAACGGCGTAAAGTTCAGCGTCTGCGCCGACATATGCAGCCGGAAACTGTCGCTGCTGCGGGTAATTTGCTGTACCACCCTGTAGCGCAGCGGCGCGTGCGCCTCTTCCGCCGCCACTTCTCCCGCCAGCAGCAGCGACAGCGCGCGTTGAGTCGTCGCGAACAAGCGCAGATCGTTTTCGCCAAAAGGTAGCGCCTTGCCGAGCTCCAGCGTGCAGGAGCGCGCGCCGAAGCGTTCGCAGCTGAAATGGGTAAAAGTCCCGCCAGGCTGCTGATGAAACACCAGCGCCTCCAGCCCTGCCGCCCCTAACCAGCGCAAAAACGCTTCATCCCACGGCGTATCCCGCGCCGGCAGGACACCAAAGCGGGTATGCAGCGAACCGCGTATGGCGGTATGTAAATCCAGGTGCCAGCGCTCGCCGGGCGTCCCGGCATAAAATCGCGCCAGCGCATGCTCCAGCTGCCGGGCGCGAACGGTTTCATCGCTGACGCTAAAAGCGCGCCATCGCTCGCCGAACATCCGGTTGATATCGCTGTGCATATAGCGCTTGTTGGCCCGCAGCGCCGGAGGGTTACCAAAGATCGCCAGCAGCCGCCAGCGGAGCGGTATTTCCCCACGAAACAGCTGCCGCAGCAGTAAATCGGTGATTTCGACCGGCGCGGTTTCATTGCCGTGAAGCCCGGATGACAAAACCAATGACCGATCGCAGGGTTCATGAGGAATGAGCTGCAGAATACCGCAGTCAATCCAGTGCCAGCGGAAATGCGCGGTTTGACCATGGAAATGGTGGGGCAGACGCCCCGCCAGAGTAAGTGCCAGAAAGTCGTCCACGACGCCTCCTTATTGCTGAAACGGATACACTGAGCCCAGGCGCAGGATTTGCGTTAAGCGGTCGAGCGCCTCGCGGCCTTCGCGCAGCAGCTGCGGATCCGCGAGATCGACCTGGGTCAGGCGATCGCGATAGTAGCGGTCTACCCAGTCATTCAGGGTGGCGAACAGCGTATCGTTCATTATGACCGCCGGATTCACCGCCTGTCGCTCGTCCTCCGTCAGCACCACCCGCAGCCTCAGGCAGGCCGGGCCGCCGCCGTTAGCCATGCTTTCACGCAGATCGTAAACCTGTAGCTCATCGATGGGGTTATCGCCCTCCACCAGCCGGTTCAGGTAGCGCCAGACGCCCGGGTGTTCCTGCGCTTCCAGCGGCAAAATCAGCCGCATCCCGCCTTCTTCTTTGCTTAGCAGCTGGCTGTTGAACAGATAGGTCGCCACCGCCTCTTCCACCGAAACCTGACTCGCCGGCACCACCAGCGGCGTAAAGCCGGAGACCTGCTGCGCCAGCTGCTGCAGGAGCTGCGGCTGGTCAACAAACGCCTGCTCGTGGCAAAACAGCACCTGCTGATTGCTTACCGCAATCACATCGTTATGAAACACGCCCTTATCAATCACCGCCGGATTTTGTCGGGCGAAAATCACCTGCCGGGGATTGACCTGATTCAGGCGGGCGACGGCCTGGCTGGCCTCGAGCGTCTGCCGCGCCGGGTAGCGCAGCGGATTATCTTCGCCCCCCTGCTGGCGGCCGTAAATAAACAGCTGCACGCCGGGCGCGCCATAGTCGCCGCCGAGGCGGTTGTGGTTTGCCGCCCCTTCATCGCCGAACAGCGATACCTGGGGCAGCGCGCCGTGTACGGCAAACCGCTGCTCATCGGGGAAAATCGCCCGCAGCAGCGCTTCGGTGGTCGGCGCTTCGCTGGCGCGATGGAATTTATCGTTCAGGTTGGCGACGGTCAGATGCACCCGGCCATCCAGCGAATCGGCCGAGGGCGAGACCGTGGCGGCGTTAGCCACCCACATCGATGACGCGGAGCTGACCGCCGAGAGCAGTTCCGGCGCCTGGCGCGCCGCCTTTTCCAGCACCTGCTCATCGCTACCGCTAAAACCGATCTGCCGCAACAGCGGAATGTTTGGCCGCTCCTGCGGCGGGATCAGCGCCTGCGGATAGCCAGCATCCGCCAGCGCTTTCATTTTTTTCAGCCCCTGCTTTGCCGCCAGCTGCGGGTTCGACACCCGATAGCGGTGCTTCGTCGAGGCTTCGTTGCCGAAAGATAAACCCGCATAGTGGTGGGTCAGGCCCGGCAGCCCGTCAAAGTTCACTTCCCGGGCTTTCATTGTGATGTCTCCTTACGGAAATTCAGCCCGGGGCTGAGGGTTGCCGGCAGCGCCAGCTCCGGTGATTCGAGACTGGCCATCGGCCAGGCGCAATAGTCTGCGGCGTACCACGCCCCCGGCCGGTGGTTACCGGAAGCGCCGGTACCGCCGAACGGCGCGGTGCTGGCGGCGCCGGTTAAGGGTTTGTTCCAGTTAACGATCCCGGCCCGCGCCTCCAGCAGCAGCTGGTCGAATTTGTCGCGTTCGGCGGAGATCAGCCCGCAGGAAAGCCCGAAACGGGTCGCGTTAGCGAGGGCAATCGCCTCATCGAAATGGTCATAGCGCCAGACGCAGAGCAGCGGCCCGAAGACCTCTTCGTCGGCCACCTGCGCCACCGCGCTCATCTCGATAATACCCGGCGTCAGCAGCGAGGTTCCGGCCTGCAGCAGGCGCGGCTCCAGCAGGGTTTTTCCGCCGCTGGCCACGTGGGCCAGCCAGGCCTGATGTACCTTTTGCGCGGCCTGCGCTGAAATTAACCCGCCGAGGAACGGCTGAGGTTCGGCGTCCCACGCGTCGGGAATCAGCGTTTGTGACACCGTCACAAGCCGCTGAAGAAACGCATCGCCGATCTGGCCGCGTTTTACCAGCAGCCGCCGCGCGCAGGTACAGCGCTGTCCGGCAGTAATAAACGCCGACTGAATGGTCAGATGGACCGCGGCGTCGATATCCTGTGGGTCATCGACGATCAGCGGGTTGTTGCCGCCCATCTCGAGAGCGAGAATTTTTTCCGGCTGCCCGGCAAGCTGGCGATGAAGTTGAAAACCCGTCGCAGAGCTGCCGGTAAATAGCAGGCCGTCGATGTCCGCCTGGCCGCTCAGCGCTTCGCCGGTTTCCCGCCCGCCCTGGAGCAGGTTAAGCACGCCCGGCGGCAGGCCGGCTTCGGCCCATAGCTTCACCACCGCCTCTCCGCTTTGAGGCGTCAGCTCGCTGGGTTTGAATACCACGGTATTTCCCGCCAGCAGCGCCGGAACGATATGCCCGTTAGGCAGGTGTCCGGGAAAATTGTAGGGGCCAAAGATCGCCAGCACGCCGTGCGGCCGATGGCGCAGCGTCGCCTCTCCGTCCGCCATCGCGGTCTGCGCTTCCCCCGTACGGCTATGATACGCGTTCACCGAAATGGCGATTTTGTTGATCATCGCGGTAATTTCCGTTGCCGCTTCCCAGCGCGGTTTGCCGGTCTCCTGGGCGATAATCCGGGTTAATTCGCCTTTGTTCGCTTCCAGTAACGAAGCAAACTTTTCCGCTATCGCTTTCCGGGCGGCAAACGGCTGACGCGCCCACGCGGGAAACGCCGCGCGCGCCGCGGTGACCGCCAGCGCCACCTGCCCGGCATCGGCATCGTTGCCCTGCCACAGCAGCGCCTGGCTTACCGGGTTATGTTTACTACGGGCCGGGCCGCGACCGCTTTGCCAGTCGCCGTTAATCCATAAACTCATGATTTTTTCTCCTCAGGGCACAAACGAACCAGGCGAATCTGGTCGCCGGGGTGGCATTTCAGGGCATCCAGCTCGCGCGCGCTTAGCACCAGGCGGTCGCTCTCCGGGTCGGCGTGAACCAGCATGGCGCGAAACTGCTGGTACTGCTCATTAGCAACCAGACAGGCCGGCCACTCGCCCGGCGCGGGCTGGCCTTCAACGACGGTGACCAGCCGGCTTTTGCGAATGGCCCGCACCCGGTCAATTTCGCACTCCAGCGTCGGGCCGCCGTCGAAGATATCGACGTAGTTGAGATAGCGAAATCCCTCTTTCTCCAGCACCGCGCGTGCCGGCGCGGTTTGCGGATGGACCTCGCCGATGACCGCTCGCGCTTCGTCGCTTAAAAAGTCGATATACAGCGGGTGCTTCGGCATCAGCGCGGCGATAAACGCCTTCTGCCCGGTGCCGCACAGGTAGTCGGCGCGGGAGAACTCCATCGCGAAGAAGCGTTTCCCGAGACTCTCCCAGAACGGCGAGTAGCCGTGTTCGTCAATGACGCCGCGCATTTCCGCCACGACCTTATCGTTGAAACGTTCGCGAAAGGCGGCCATAAACAGAAAACGCGATTTCGACAGCAGATAGCCGTTGCCCTCTTTACGCCATTTTGGGTCCAGGAACAGCGTACACAGTTCGCTGCTGCCGGTATGGTCGTTACTGAGAAACAGCGTCGGCAGGGCGTTGTAGACGTTAAGCTCTTTCGATGCGTGCACCTGGGTACCGACGCGATAGTTGTACCAGGGGTCGTTAAGCCCCACGGCCACCTCAATGGCGCAAATTCCCGCTACCGCGCCGCTGGCGCAGTCCTCAAGAACGAACACATAACCCTGCTCGCTTTTCGGCAGCTCGCCGCGCCAGGTCATCTGCGAGCGTTCAATGCGCGCGGCCAGCGTGGCTTCATCGGCCGGCAGCGACGTCAGGCCGCCGCCGGTCTCGCCCGCCAGGGTCATTAGCCCCGGCAGATCGCCTTTTTCTACAGGACGGATCACCATCATGATGAGACCCCCGCGAGAAAACGTTTGCAGGCCAGTTCGAAGCGATCCAGCCCGGCGTTGATCTCTTCTTCGCTGATAATCAGTGCCGGAGCGAAACGCACCACGTTGGCGCCGGCGATCAGCATCATCAGCCCCTCTTCCGCCGCCTCATTACTGATGGTCTTCGCCTTGCCGGCATATTCATCCTTCAGCACGCAGCCGATAAGCAGCCCCAGGCCGCGAATCTCTTTAAACAGGCCGTAACGCGCGTTAATCGCGTTGAGCCGTTCGCAGAACCATTGATGGCGCTGCTTAACGCCGCTGAGCACTTCGCGGGTGTTGACGATGGAAAACACTTCTCCCGCCACCGCGCAGGCCAGCGGGTTGCCGCCGTAGGTCGTGCCGTGGGTGCCGACGGTCATCACGCTGGCGCAGCGCTCCGATGCCAGCAGCGCGCCGATCGGGAAACCGCCGCCCAGCGCTTTCGCGGTGGAAAGCACGTCCGGCGTCACGCCGTAGTGCATATAGGCGTACAGCTCCCCGGTACGGCCGACGCCGGTCTGGACTTCGTCGAAAATCAGCAGCGCGTTGTGCGCATCGCACAGTTCACGCAGGCCGCGCAGGAAGTCCGCATCCGCAGGCACGACGCCGCCTTCACCCTGCATCGGTTCAACGATCACCGCGCTGGTATTGTCGTCGATCAGCGCCTTTGCCGAGTCGAGGTCGTTATAGATGGCGTGCTGAATCTGCGGCGGCAGCGGCGCAAAATCCTGCGAATAGGCCGGCTGGCCGCCCGCGGAAACGGTAAACAGCGTGCGGCCGTGGAAGGCATTCTTGAACGCCACGATGCCGCTTTTCTCGCTGCCGAAACGATCGTGGGCATATTTGCGCGCCAGTTTTAGCGCCGCTTCGTTGGCTTCGGCCCCGGAGTTACAGAAAAAGACCCGGTCGGCAAAAGTGGCGTCAATCAGCTGCTTAGCCAGACGCAATACCGGCTCATTGGTATAGCCGTTACCGGTATGCCAGAACTTTTCCGCCTGCCCGGTCAGCGCTTTAACCAGCCGAGGATGAGCGTGGCCGAGGGCGTTCACCGCAATGCCGCCGGCAAAATCGATATACTCTTTTCCCTGCTGATCCCACAGGCGTGACCCCTCGCCGCGTACCGGAATAAAAGCCGCTGGCGCGTATACAGGCATCATCCATTCATCAAAGTTGCTACGCGTAATTGACTGAGACATATCGACCTCTTCCGGTAAATAAAAAGTTTAAATAATGTTAATGAATATGGTTATTACGCTGTAAATGTAGATTGCACGGTTCGTGCCAGCCAGAGGTAAAAATGCATAAATCGAGGTCGTCAACGAAATATCAATAAGTTACGAAAGACCGTTATTCACATAAAATGCATAAAAAGTGAATAAAAATACTAAAAGAGGCTTTTGCAGTGGAATAAAAAGAAAGATTATGCAGGAGTAAGATATAATTCTGTAATTGTGATCCTTGACGAAATTTATCGGCAATAATCGCCCTTTTTTGGCGCAGCGCGTTCCAGAATGGTGCACAGTTTGTGCAAACAGGCTACCAACCGCTGCAATCGGCAGAATAAAGCGCCTTTGCGCAGCCAGCCCGGCGAATTTCTGCTACCATCCCTGCACTATTCACCTTGCACAGTGGCAGCGACTATGAAATTTGTCTCTTTTAATATCAACGGCCTGCGTGCCCGCCCGCATCAGCTGGCCGCCATCATCGATAAACACCAGCCCGACGTCATCGGCCTACAGGAAACCAAAGTTCACGACGATATGTTTCCTCTCGAAGAGGTGGCAAAGCTGGGCTATAACGTCTTTTATCACGGGCAGAAAGGCCATTACGGCGTCGCGCTGCTGACCAAAGAGACGCCGATCTCCGTGCGTCGCGGTTTCCCAAACGATGGTGAAGAGGCTCAGCGCCGCATCATCATGGCGGAAATCCCTTCCCCGTTTGGCAACGTGACGGTGATTAACGGCTATTTCCCGCAGGGCGAAAGTCGCGATCATGAAACCAAATTCCCGGCGAAGGCGGCGTTTTATCAGAACCTGCAAAACTACCTTGATACCGAACTGAATAAAGAGAATCCGGTACTGATCATGGGCGACATGAATATCAGCCCGACCGATCTCGATATCGGCATCGGTGAAGAGAACCGCAAGCGCTGGCTGCGTACCGGCAAGTGTTCCTTCCTGCCGGAAGAGCGCGAATGGATGGAGCGCCTGCTGAGCTGGGGCCTGGTGGATACTTACCGCCATGCGAATCCGCAGGATAACGAACACTTCTCGTGGTTCGACTATCGCTCTAAGGGCTTTGACGATAACCGCGGGCTGCGTATCGATCTGCTGCTGGCAAGCACCCCGCTGGCGCAGCGCTGCATCGAAACCGGCATCGACTACGAAATTCGCGCAATGGAAAAGCCGTCCGACCACGCGCCGGTATGGGCGACCTTTAAAGTCTAAATATTCCCTCCGTCAGGCTCTCCCGTCCGGAGAGTCTGAGCCATATCAAAAAAGCCGCCGTCAGAGATTGTGAACGGCGGCAAACTATTATACTGTCGCGCGCACTTCAGACCGCCCGCGCCATACAGGAGAACCCAATGCAAAAGAAGCCGTCATAAAGCAGAATATAAGCTGCTTTTTGTTGTGGTGATATTGAGCATTGTCGCCTGTCTTATTCAGCAGTCGGGTTTTGCCGGGCTGGTTACCCATTTTGATCGTCTGCGCGAAATGATCCGCCAGAGCGGCGCCTTCGGCTATACGCTCTATATTCTGCTGTTTATCGTCGCCACCCTGTTTTTGCTACCGGGCACTCTTTTAGTGATTGCCGGCGGGGTGATTTTCGGTCCGCTGGCGGGAACTTTGCTATCGCTGCTGGCGGCGACGCTCGCCTCCTCCGCGTCGTTTCTGTTCGCCCGCTGGCTGGGCCGCGAGCTGCTGCTTAAATACGTCGGGCAGACGGCGATATTTCAGGCCATTGAAAAAGGCATCGCCCGTAGCGGCACCGATTTTTTAATTCTGACCCGGCTCATCCCGCTGTTTCCCTATAATGTTCAGAACTACGCCTATGGCCTGACGGCGATTCCGTTCTGGACGTTTACCTTTATTTCCGCCCTCACCACCTTGCCCGGCATATTTATCTATACGCTGATGGCCAGCGAGCTTATCCGCGAGGGTATCACCCCCCTGTTTATACTGAAGCTGACCCTCGCGGGGCTGGCTTTATTTGTCCTGATTCAGGCGGCGAAAAGCTATGCCCGCTATCGGCGAATCGAGACATCACGGATACAGGCTAACGATGAAAAATAGCAACGCGCGCTACCGGATAGCCATCGGCATGACGCTGTTTGCGCTTCTGCTGGCATGGTGGCTGATACCCGGCGTCAATGAGTTTATGCAGCGCAGCCTCGCCGCTTTTGCCACGCTCGATCAGCAGGCTATTGAACGCTTTATCGACTCCTGGGGCCCGCAGGCGGCGCTGGTCTCCTTCGCCCTGATGATTTTGCAGGCGATTATCGCCCCGCTTCCCGCCTTCCTGATCACCTTCGCTAACGCTTCCCTGTTCGGCGCCTTCTGGGGCGGCGCGCTGTCGTGGGTGAGCGCGATGGCCGGCGCGGCGCTGTGCTTTTTTATCGCCAGAGCGCTCGGCCGCGACGCGGTGGAAAAGCTCACCGGCAAGAGCGTACTGCAGAGTATGGATGGCTTTTTTACCCGCTACGGCAAACACACCATATTAATCTGCCGTCTGCTCCCTTTCGTTCCCTTCGACCCGGTGAGCTACGCCGCCGGGCTGACGTCAATGCGCTTTCGCCACTTTATGCTGGCCACCGGTCTCGGCCAGCTGCCCGCGACGATAGTCTATTCGTGGACCGGCAGCCTGCTGACCGGCGGCACATTCTGGCTGGTGACCGGTTTATCGATCCTGTTTGCGCTGGCGATTGTGGTGGTCGTCGCGAAAGCGCTCTATCTTGAACAACAAAAGAGGCGTTCACGATGAGCTTACCCCCTCTGAAGTCCATTCCGCTGATTCTTCGCCCGCAGGCCTGGCTGCATCGTCGCCACTACGGCGAGGTGCTCAGCCCTATCCGCTGGTGGGGCCGTATTCCGCTGGTGTTTTACCTGGTGTCGATGTTCGTCGGCTATCTGGAACGCAAGCGTTCGCCCCTCGATCCGGTGCTGAGATCGCTGGTCAGCGCCCGCGTCGCGCAGCTGTGCCTGTGCGAGTTTTGCATTGATATCACCAATATGAAGCTGGCGGAACGCAGCGGCGGCAGCGCTAAGCTGCTGGCGGTCGCCGAATGGCGGGACAGCGCGCTATTCAGCGACCGCGAGCGGCTGGCGCTGGAGTATGCCGAGGCGGCCAGCATGACGCCGCCGGTGGTCGACGATGCGCTGCGCGACAGGCTGGCAGGCCAGTTTGACGCCCGCGCGCTCACCGAACTCACGGCGCTGATCGGTTTACAAAACCTGTCGGCGCGCTTTAATTCGGCCATGGCGATCCCCGCCCAGGGATTGTGCCGGATCCCAACCGATTCAAAACCATAAGGAGTGGTTATGCGCAGTGTGCTGGTCTTCGCTTTGCTGTTGCTCTCCCCGCTGGCCGCCAGCGCCGGCTGGCAATCCCTACAACAAGAAGCCCGCGGCCAGACGGTGTGGTTTAACGCCTGGGGCGGCGATCCGGCGGTGAACCGCTATCTCGACTGGGTCAGCGGTGAGGTAAAGCGCGACTACGCTATCGACCTGCGCATCGTGCATATTGCGGATGCCGCCGACGCGGTGAAGCGCATCCAGACCGAAGCCCGCGCCGGACGCAGTAAAGGCGGTTCCATCGATCTGCTGTGGGTCAACGGCGAAAACTTCCGCACCCTGAAAAACGGCAGGCTGCTGCAAACCCGGTGGGCGGAAACCCTGCCCAACTGGCGCTTTGTCGATACGCAAAAGCCGGTGCGCGAGGATTTCTCCATCCCCACCGACGGCGCCGAGTCGCCGTGGGGCGGCGCGCAGCTCACTTTTATCGCCCGCCGCTCACAAACGCCCGACGGGCCCACCTCTCCGCAGGCGCTGCTGGCTTTCGCCGCCGCGCATCCCGGCAGCGTCACCTACCCGCGTCCGCCGGATTTTACCGGTACCGCGTTTCTTGAACAGCTGCTGCTGACGCTGACTCCGCGGCCCGACGCGCTACGCCAGCCGCCTGAGGAGGCCACCTTCGCCGCCGTGACCGCGCCGCTGTGGCACTATCTTGATCGGCTTCATCCTCTGCTGTGGCGCCAGGGCCGCGACTTCCCGGCTTCGCCCGCCCGCATGGATGCCATGCTTAAAAATGGGACCCTCAGGCTGTCCATCACCTTTAACCCGCTGCACGCGCAGCAAAAAGCGGTCAGCGGCGAGCTGCCGAAAGACAGCTACGGTTTCGGCTTCCGCGAGGGGATGCTTGGCAACGTCCACTTTGTGGCGATCCCGGCCAATGCCCGGGCGACGGCGGGGGCGAAAGTGGTCGCGAATTTCCTGCTCTCGCCCCAGGCCCAGCTGCGCAAGGCCGACCCGACGGTGTGGGGGGACCCCAGCGTGCTGGATCCGGCGAAATTAACCGAGACTGAGCGGCAGGCCTTTAACGCCGTTGTGCCGCAGAATATGCCGCCGATGCTGGGTGAACCGCACGCGGCCTGGGTTGACGCGCTGGAGCAGGAATGGCTGCGCCGCTACGGCACGCACTAAGGCTGCTGGCCTGGGCCGCCGTCGCGCTGATCTATCTGCCGCTGCTGCCGGCCGCTGCGCTGATGGCGCTTCCGGCGCTCCGCCGCGCGCGCTGGCTGTCGCTGTTTGCCGACCCGCAATTCAGCCAGGCGCTGGCGGCGACTCTCGTCTCAACCCTGCTATCGGTTGGCGGCGCGCTGATCATCACGCTCACCGTCGTGGCCGCACTCTGGCCGTCGGGCGGCTGGCGGCGGCTGGCCGCAAGGCTCCCTCTGCTGCTGGCGGTACCTCACGTGGCCTTCGCCACCGCCGCCCTGCTGCTCTTCGCAGATGGCGGCTGGCTCTCGCGCCTGTTGCCCTTTTTTACCCCGCCGGTTGACCGCTACGGCATTGGACTGGGCCTGACGATGGCGCTCAAAGAGAGCGCGTTCCTGCTGTGGGTGGTTTATGGCCTGTTAGGCGAGAAACGCCTGGCCGGACAGGCGACGGTATTAAAAAGCCTCGGCTACGGACGCTGGCAGTGCCTGAAATGGTTAGTCTTGCCCACGCTGCTTCCGGCGCTGTCGATAGCGCTGCTGGCCACCGCCGCCTGGAGCCTTTCGGCGGTCGACGTCGCGCTGGTGATTGGCCCGGGTAACCCGCCGACGCTGGCGGTGCTGGCCTGGCAATGGTTAAGCCAGGGCGATGAGATCCAGCAGGCGAAAGGCGCCCTCGCCAGCCTGGTACTGCTGCTGACGCTCGCCATCATGGCGCTGGCGGCGTGGGGAGTCTGGCGTCTCTGGCGACGGCGGATCCCGCAGGTTCAGGGGATCCGCCGCCCGCAGCCGCGGGCGCTCGCCGGGAAAAGCTTCGCCCTTCTTCTGCCGCTGTGCGGCGTGGCCTGCGCCCTGCTGCTTGCCGCGGCGGCGCAGAATAGCCAGCCGGTCAGCGATAGCGTCGGCAACAGCCTGTGGCTTGGACTCTGCTCAGCGTCGCTCGGCGCGGTTATCTGCCTGCTGTGGCTGGCGTCTGGCCCTTCCCGTTTCGACGGATGGATCTGGCTGCCGCTGATTTTACCGGCGCTGCCGCTGGTAGACGGCCAATATCAGCTGGCGCTGTATACGTGGCTGGACGGCGAGTGGGTCGCCGTTTTATGGGGGCACCTGCTGTGGGTCGTGCCGTGGATGCTGTTTATTCTGCGTCCCGCCTGGCGCGCTCGCGACCCGCGCATGGAGCTGCTCGCCCGCACCCTCGGCTGGCAACAAGGCCGCATCTTCTGGCTGGTTACCTTACCCGCCCTGACGCGTCCTCTGCTGACCGCGCTGGCGGTGGGCTTTTCGGTAAGCATCGCGCAATATCTGCCGACGTTATGGCTGGGGGGCGGACGGTTCCCGACGCTCACCAGCGAAGCCGTCGCGCTGAGCAGCGGCGGCGAGACGTCCACTCTGGCCGCGCAGGCGCTATGGCAGCTACTGCTGCCGGCGCTGTTTTTTGCCGCCACCGCGCTGCTGGCCTGGCTGACCGGCCGCTATCGACAAGGATTACGCTAATGTTGATCGTCAAAAACCTGACTCTCAGCCTCAACGAAGAGCCGCTGCTGCGCAACGTCGACTTTTCCGTTGCTCCCGGCGAGATACTGACCCTGATGGGCCCCTCGGGCAGCGGTAAATCAACCCTGTTCGCCTGGATGGTCGGCGCGCTGGCGGAGAATTTTCGCGCCGCCGGCGAGCTGTGGCTGGATAACCAGCGCTGCGACAGTTTACCCACCGAGCGACGGCGCATCGGCATCCTGTTCCAGGACGCGCTGCTGTTCGACCACTTCAGCGTCGGGCAAAATTTACTGCTGGCGCTTGCCGCTGACGTCCGCGGCCCCCAGCGCAAAGCCCAGGTCGAACAGGCGCTGGAGCGCGCCGGTCTGGCGGGGTTTTATACGCGCGATCCGGCCACCCTTTCCGGCGGCCAGCGGGCGCGGGTCAGCCTGCTGCGCGCCCTGCTGGCCCGACCGCGGGCGCTGCTGCTGGATGAGCCGTTTAACCGCCTCGACGTTGCGCTGCGCGCCGATTTTCGCCGCTGGGTGTTCAACGAACTGGCGCGGCAGGCGATCCCCGCGGTGCTGGTCACGCATGATGACCAGGATACGCCCGCCGGCGGACGCTGTTTGCATATGGGGCTCTGGCAATGAAAGCCTGCGCTATCGCAAAGAATTCTCCGCGTTGTTCGCGGAGAATTGCCGCTCAATTTTCTACTGCCGGGCATTTCGATGAAACGTGTTTCTCAATTGACCGCACTCGCCCTGCTGATGGGGCTTGCTGCTGCTTCCACCTCCGCCGCTGACACCATGCCAACGCTAACGCTTGCCACGCTGCAACAGCACAACGGCGTTGCTATTGATACGCGCCTTAGCGCTTTCTATAACGGTTGGCCGCAAGGCGCCAACGGCCCTCAGGGCCATGAACCGCAGGCGCTCAACCTCGCCGCCAGCTGGCTTGGCTCGCTGAACGATGAACAGCTGAGCGCCTGGGCTAAGCTGCACAATCTGCAGGCCTCTACGCCGATTGCGCTGTACGGCAACGCCGACGACAACGCGAAAGTCGCGGCGCGCCTTAAGGCGGCTGGTTTCACTCACCTCAGCTCGCTCGGCGACGCCCTGAGCCAGGCGGACCGCCTGCAGAAGCTGCCGCATTTTGAACAGCTGGTGTATCCGCAGTGGCTGCACGACCTCCAGCAGGGTAAACCGGTCACCGCCGCGCCTGCAGGGCACTGGAAGGTGTTCGAGGCCGCCTGGGGCGCGCCGAAGTTTTATCTGCTGAGCCATATTCCGGGCGCCGGGTATATCGATACCAACGAGGTGGAGAGCGAGCCGCTATGGAACAAAGTCTCTGACGCGCAGCTTAAAGCGATGCTGGCAAAACACGGTATTCGCCATGACACCGCGGTGATTTTGTACGGTCGCGACGTGTATGCCGCCGCCCGCGTGGCGCAGATCATGCTCTACGCCGGGGTTAAGGATGTACGCCTGCTCGACGGCGGCTGGAAAACCTGGTCCGACGCCGGGCTGCCGGTCGAGCGCGGAACGCCGCCGAAGCAGAAGCCCGAGCCGGAGTTCGGCGCGCCGATCCCGGGTCAGCCGCAGCTGATGCTCAATACCGAGCAGGCTCGCGCCCTGCTGCACCGTCAGGACGCCTCGCTGGTAAGCATTCGTTCCTGGCCGGAGTTTATCGGCACCACCAGCGGCTACAGCTATATCAAGCCGATGGGGGAGATTGCCGGGGCCCGCTGGGGCCATGCCGGAAGCGACTCCACCCATATGGAGGATTTCCATAATCCGGACGGCACCATGCGTAGCGCAGATGATATCGCCGCGATGTGGAAATCATGGAATATTCTGCCGAACCAGCAGGTCTCTTTTTACTGCGGTACCGGCTGGCGCGCCTCAGAAACCTTTATGTACGCCCGGGCGATGGGCTGGAACAACGTCTCGGTCTACGACGGCGGCTGGTATGAGTGGAGCAGCAACCCGAAAAACCCGGTCTCGCGCGGGGAACGCGGCCCGGAAAGCAGTATGTAATTCGCCTGTTGGCCATATGCACCGCCGGGAAGCATCCTTCCCGGCGCATTTCGCGAAGACGGCGCTGGCGCACCGGACCGCTGACGACTGTGGCCCCGTAGCCCGGCTAAGCGCAGCCGGGAAAAACCCGCCCATCAATCTCTTACCTGCTTCAGGGTCAGGTATCCGCTCCACACCCGCGTAAAGGTCGTCAGCCAGCACAGTGCGCCAAACATCCACGCCAGCCACGCAAACCACGCCGGGAACAGGCAGCTCAGCACAAACAGCGCGATAGTTTCCGTCCCTTCCGTCAGCCCGCCGAGATAATAAAACGATTTGTGGGCGTAGCCCGGATTATCGATTTGATGCTTAGCCGCCAGCGCGGCAAAGGCGAGAAAGCTGCTGCCGGTACCGATAAACGCGAACAGCAGCCAGCCGCCCGCCAGCGCGTTGTGCGCCGGATCGGCAAGAATAAAGCCAAACGGCACCAGGGCGTAAAACAGGAAATCGAGAGAAATATCGAGAAAACCGCCCGCATCGGTTAATCCGCGTCGCCGGGCCAGCGCGCCGTCCAGGCCATCCAGCAGTCGGTTGAGCACGATCGCCGCCAGCGCCGCCGGATACCAGCCCAGGGCTAAAAACGGCAGCGCCAGCACGCCAATCGCAAAGCCAAAGAGCGTCAGGCCATCGGGAGAGATAGCCGGACGATCCAGCAGGGCGGCGGCGGCGTTGAGGACAGGTTTCAGGCGGGGATGCAAATGACGGTCAAGCACAAAGTCTCTCCAGCGAATTCAGGGTTGTTTGACGGGGACAAGGACGGTGATAATAGGCCATTATCCCGTACAGAACGATGATTCACATGCTAAAAACCCTTGATGTTGTTGCCGCCATTATCGAACGCAACGGGCAAATTCTGCTGGCGCAGCGGCCGCCCCACGCGGATCAGCCGGGAATGTGGGAGCTGGCCGGCGGTAAAGTCGAACCCGGCGAAACCCAGGCCCAGGCGCTGGCGCGCGAGCTCCGGGAGGAGCTGGCGATCGACGCCCGGCCGGAATGCTACATCGCCAGCCACCAGCGCGAAGTGTCCGCCCGCCTGATACATCTTCACGCCTGGTGGGTTCCGCATTTTAACGGCGAACCCATCGCCCGCTACCACAGTCAGCTGCGCTGGTGTTCACCGCAGGAGGCGTTAACCTTCCCTCTTGCGCCAGCCGATATTCCCCTGCTCGAAGCCTTTATCGCCCAGCGCGCCGCTCTCCATTCCCGCTAATTTTATCGGGTGGTTGTCATCGTTTTTGATTATGACCACCGCCTGATTATAAATTTTGCTTTCTGAACAATTTTTCCTTGCTTAACTAACGATTTCCGATGGTATAGTCGGAAAATCGGCTTTTTCAAGGGCCGAATCATAATAAATAGACGCAACCACAACCATAAGGGGAACTTATATCTATGGATCAGACGTGCACTCTGGAAGGTTTTCTCGCCCGCGTTCAACAGCGCGATCCAAATCAAACTGAATTTGCTCAGGCGGTCCGCGAGGTGATGACCACCCTGTGGCCATTCCTTGAGGAAAATCCGCGCTATCGTCAGATGAATTTGCTGGAACGTCTGGTTGAACCGGAGCGTGCTATCCAGTTCCGCGTCGTTTGGGTTGATGACCGCAATCAGGTTCAGGTTAACCGCGCCTGGCGCGTGCAGTTCAACTCCGCCATCGGCCCGTATAAGGGCGGTATGCGTTTCCATCCCTCTGTAAACCTGTCGATTCTGAAATTCCTCGGCTTTGAACAAACCTTCAAAAACGCTCTCACCACCCTGCCTATGGGCGGCGGTAAAGGCGGCAGCGACTTCGATCCTAAAGGAAAAAGCGATGGCGAAGTGATGCGTTTCTGCCAGTCGCTGATGACTGAGCTCTATCGCCACCTCGGTCCGGATACCGACGTGCCGGCCGGTGATATCGGCGTGGGCGGTCGTGAAGTGGGCTTTATGGCCGGAATGATGCGTAAGCTCTCCAACAACAGCGCCTGCGTCTTCACCGGTAAAGGCCTCTCCTTCGGCGGCAGCCTGATTCGTCCGGAAGCCACCGGTTACGGACTGATTTACTTCACCGAAGCGATGCTTAAGCGCCACGGTTTGGGCTTTGAAGGGGCTCGCGTCGCGGTGTCCGGGTCGGGCAACGTGGCGCAGTACGCGATTGAGAAAGCCATGGAGCTCGGCGCCCGGGTGATTACGGCTTCCGACTCCAACGGTACCGTGGTTGACGAGTCTGGCTTTACTAAAGAAAAACTGGCGCGCCTGATCGACATTAAAGAGCGCAGCCACGGCCGCGTGGCGGATTACGCGCGCGAGTTCGGCCTGACCTACCTTGAAGGCAAGCAGCCGTGGTCCGTGCCGGTGGATATCGCTCTGCCGTGCGCCACGCAGAACGAGCTGGACGTCGACGCTGCCCGCCAGCTCATTGCCAACGGCGTGAAGGCCGTTGCGGAAGGCGCCAACATGCCAACCACTATCGCGGCGACCGATCTGTTCCTCGAAGCGGGCGTGCTGTTCGCGCCGGGTAAAGCGGCCAACGCCGGCGGCGTCGCCACTTCAGGTCTGGAAATGGCGCAGAACGCCGCGCGTATGGGCTGGAAAGCGGAGAAAGTGGATGCCCGTTTGCACCATATCATGCTGGATATCCACCACGCCTGCGTTGAGTACGGCGGTGAAGCGAAGCAGACCAACTACGTACGCGGCGCGAATATCGCCGGTTTCGTGAAGGTCGCCGACGCAATGCTGGCGCAGGGTGTTATTTAAGTCCACTCGCTGAATGAACCCCTGTATATGGGTTCGGAACATAATTGAAAAACCCCGGTTTCCCGGGGTTTTTTATTGCGGACTTTCCGCCGCAGGGCCGGCGGCGCTTTTTTTATCTTTCGCTTTGGCTCTGCCTTTCCCCTTGCTAAAGCTCTTCTTGCCGTCGCCCGGGGCCACAATTCCGCGGAAGCGGCGTACCGGCGTGCTCCTGGCCTGGTCGATAAGCTGGAACAGGGTACCGACCAGCGGCTGCATAAAGTCCTGATAGCGGCACTGTTTCTCGCTGATTTGCGTCAGAATCGATTCCCAGTGGGCGGTCATATCCGGGCGCGTCGCCATTTCAGGCAAAGAGTGGAACAGCGCCTTCCCGGCGTCGGTGGAGTGGATATAGCGCCCTTTCTTGGTTAAGAAGCCGCGTTTGAACAACAGTTCGATAATCCCGGCGCGGGTTGCCTCCGTACCGAGTCCGTCCGTTGCGCGCAGGATTTTCTTCAGGTCTTTATCCTGCACAAAGCGGGCAATACCGGTCATCGCCGATAGCAGCGTCGCATCGGTAAAATGACGCGGCGGCTGGGTCTGACGCTCCACCACTTCGCCTTTTTCGCACAGCAGCTCGTCATCCTTTGCCACCACCGGCAGCGGCATGCCGTCGTTCTCTTCATCGCGCTCTTTATTGCCCAGCAGGGTTCGCCAGCCCGCTTCCGCCAGAAAACGCGCTTTGGCAACGAACTTGCCGTTGGCGATATCGAGATCGATCTGGCATTTGCGGAACACCGCATCCGGACAGAACTGCATCAGATACTGGCGGGCAATCAGGCCGTAAACCTTTTCTTCGTTGTCGCTGAGTTTTACCTGCGAACTGCGGGCGGTCGGAATAATCGCGTGGTGGGCATCGACCTTTTTATCGTCCCAGCAGCGGTTACGGATCTCCGGATCCACCACCGGCTGCGGCAGCAGATCCGCCGCGTGCACGCCGATCGCGTTCAGCACCGCATGGCGCCCGGCAAAATGCTCCTCCGGCAGATAGCGGCTATCCGAACGCGGATAGGTAATCAGCTTATGGGTTTCGTACAGCTTCTGGCAGATATCCAGCACGTTCTGCACGCTAAAGCCGAAGCGCTTCGCGGCTTCAATCTGCAGCGCCGAGAGGGAGAATGGCAGCGGCGCTGGCTCAGAGTCCCGCTTATCGTTATAAGCGGTGACCGTCGCCGGCTGGCCCTCAATGCGCTTGACGACGTGCTCGGCAAGCGAGCGATGCAGCAGTCGCCCCTCTTCATCCTGGTACGGTTCACAGGCCTCGCTGGGCACCCAGGTGGCGACAAAACGCTCATCCTTGGGGGTAACGATATGCGCCTTGACGTCGAAGAAGTCTTTAGCGACGAAGTTTTCAATCTCTTCATCGCGGCGTACCACCAGGCCAAGCACCGGCGTTTGCACGCGCCCGACCGAGAGTACCCCCTGGTAACCCGCGTTACGGCCAAGGATGGTGTACGCGCGGGTCATATTGATCCCGTATAGCCAGTCGGCGCGGGCGCGGGCCAGCGCGGAGACGCACAGCGGAACAAATTCGCTGTTGGCGCGCAGGCGGTTAATCGCCCGCTCCACCGCCTGCGGGTTAAGATCGTTAATCAGACAGCGCTGCACCTGCTGACGCTTTTCCGGCGCCAGCTGCAGGTAGTCAAGTACCTCATCCACCAGCAGCTGCCCCTCTCTGTCCGGGTCACCCGCATGAATGACTTCCTGCGCATCGCCGAGCAGACGCTTAATCACGTTAAGCTGTTTGGTCACCGACGGTTTAGGCTGCAGCTGCCACTTTTCCGGCACGATAGGCAAGTCGAGCAGGTTCCAGCGCGCATAGCGCGCATCGTAGACGTCGGGCTGGGCCTGCTCCAGCAGGTGGCCGATGCACCACGTGACCACCTGCCCGTTACCGCACTCAATGTAGCCGTCGCCTTTGCGATGCGGTTTTGGCAGCACATCGGCGATGGCGCGACCGAGACTCGGTTTTTCTGCAATAAACAGCCGCATGAAATCAACGGATCTCGATCATGGGGCGTCCGCCGCGGGCGGTAACCAGCTCGCCGATAGCGGTAAGCGTGATACCAAACTCAGCGGCGGCAGCCTGCACCTCAGCCTCGGCTTCCGGCGTTACCGCCAGCAGCAGACCGCCGGAGGTTTGCGGATCGCACAGCAGATCGCGCCACGCTGGCGGCATGTCGCCCATCAAATGGCCGTAGCTGGCAAAGTTACGCCCGGTACCGCCCGGCACCGCACCCGCCGCGATGTAGGCTTCGACGCCGGGCAATTTCGGGATATCCGCATAGGTAAGCTGCGCCTGTACGCCCGCGCCGCGGCACACTTCGCTCAGGTGGCCCAGAAGCCCGAAGCCGGTGACGTCGGTCATCGCTTTCACGCCGTCAATGTTGGCGAACGCCGAGCCGACGAGGTTCATCTGGCACATGGTTTCCGTCGCCAGCCCCTGGTGCTCAGGCTTCAGCAGCGACTTTTTCTCCGCGGTGGTCAGCACGCCAATACCCAGCGGTTTAGTGAGATACAGCTTGCAGCCGGCCTGCGCGGTGCTGTTTTTCTTCACCCGCTCGGTCGGGACGACGCCGGTCACGGCAAGCCCGAAGATGGGTTCCGGAGCGTCAATGGAGTGGCCGCCGGCAAGCGCGATCCCCGCCTGCTGGCAGGCAAAGCGCCCGCCCTCAACCACCTGACGGGCAATTTCCGGCGCCAGGGTATTGATGGGCCAGCCGAGAATAGCGATGGCCATAATCGGCTTACCGCCCATGGCGAAAATATCGCTGATGGCGTTGGTCGCCGCAATGCGCCCAAAGTCGAACGGGTTGTCGACGATCGGCATAAAAAAATCGGTAGTACTGACGATCGACGTGCCGTTACCGAGATCGTAGACCGCGGCATCATCGCTGGTTTCGTTGCCCACCAGCAGATTCGGGTCGATAAATTTGGCCTGGTCGCTTTGCAGGATAGTTTCCAGCACCTTAGGGGAAATTTTACACCCGCAACCGGCTCCGTGGCTGTATTGCGTTAAACGAATGGCTTGCTCGCTCATGGACATCTCCTGTCATTGCAATCCCGATATGGTAGCGCCCAAATGGCGGAGTGGTAAGTGCGACAGTCCGAAATCGCGTATGGTTGCTCATTAAGCAGACAAAAAAGCGATTTTGCGATGCGGCCCCGCTTTTTCAACGTGATTTTACCCTTTACTAAAAAATGACAGAAATATGACAAGCATAAATTCTGTTTTCTCTGGACATATAACAACGTAAGGAAGTTTTCATGAAAAAGCGTGTTCTCGCCGTTTGCCTGGCCAGTCTCTTCTCGCTTAACGCTTTCGCCCTGGTTCCCGCCGGTAACGACGTCACCACAAAACCCGATCTCTACTACCTGACCAACGCCCAGGCTATCGACAGCCTCGCGCTGCTACCGCCGCCGCCGGAAGTGGGCAGTATCGCGTTTTTAAACGATCAGGCAATGTATGAGAAAGGCCGTCTGCTGCGCGGCACCGAGCGCGGTAAGCTGGCGGTTGAAGACGCCAACCTGAGCGGCGGCGGCGTCGCCAACGCCTTCTCCGGCGCCTTCGGCTCGCCCATTACCGCCAAAGATGCGCCGGAGCTGCACAAGCTGCTCACCAACATGATTGAAGATGCCGGCGACCTGGCGACGCGAGGAGCGAAGGAGAAGTACATGCGCATTCGCCCATTTGCGTTTTATGGCGTCGCCACCTGTAACACCAAGGAACAGGATACGCTGTCGAAAAACGGCTCCTACCCCTCCGGCCACACCTCTATCGGCTGGGCCACCGCGCTGGTGCTGGCTGAGATTAATCCCCAGCGGCAAAATGAAATCCTTAAGCGCGGCTTTGAGCTCGGAGAGAGCCGGGTGATCTGCGGCTATCACTGGCAGAGCGACGTAGACGCGGCGCGTATCGTCGGTTCGGCGGTCGTCGCCACGCTGCATACCAATCCGGCCTTCCAGCAGCAGCTTCAGAAAGCGAAAGACGAATTCGCGAAACGACAGAAGTAACATCGTCGCCGTTGAATGCCCGGAGGCGGCGTCTGAAACGCTCTGCCTCGGCTACGGGTTCCAGGCCGTCCGCGGTTTGGTAGCCCGGACAGGTGCGCCAGCACCGCCTCCGGGAAAGGTGTCAAGTCTGATAGACTGGCACTGCTTCCACCCGGCTCGCACTGCGCTTAGCCGGGCTACTTCCCCCGAGGAGGCGGTGAGCCGGGCTCGCCCGGCATAACGAGAACGGACTCAGAAGCGCGTCACGAACGGCGCGGTATCCGGCAAAGCGATGGTGGTTGACGCTTTGAGCTGCGGGGTCCCCAGATAGAGAAAGCCCACGATCTTATCCTGCTCGCGGCAGGCAAACCCTTCGCGTACAACCGGGCTTTCGGTTAACGCGCCGCTGCGCCAGATGCCGTTAAACCCCTGCGCCACGGCCGCCATCTGCATGGCCATCACCGCACAGCCCGCCGACATCTCTTGCTCCCACTTTGGCACCTTCGGATGATCTTCACAGTGCGCCACCACCGCAATGATCAGCGGCGCGCGAAACGGCGCGCTGCGCGCTTTTTCAATCGCTTTTTCATCTCCCCCTGCCGCCACCGCGCCTTTTTCCAGCAGCTGGCTGAAGCGCTCGCGCCCTTCATCGGCAATAATGAAGAAGCGCCACGGCTGCAGCGTCCCGTGGTCCGGCGCGCGCAGGCCAGCACGAAGGATGTTTTCCAGCTGTTCGCCCGCCGGAGCCGGGTCGGTCAGACGTGAAGCGCTGCGGCGATTAACCAGTAGTTCGAGAGCATCCATCTGTATAACTCCTGTGATGTGATTTTTCATAAAATTAACATGCGCAAGGATTTTGTTACAGCCCAACGGGTGATTCCTGCTGACAACCGACGGCACTCTCATTAGGATAGCCAGACGCGGCAGCCCCTGCGGCTCGCCCATTTTTGATTATGGTTAGGGAGAATACATGCGAACTCTTTGGCGACTGCTCGCCGGATTTTTTAAATGGACATGGCGCGTGCTAAATTTCATTCGCCAGCTCGCACTGAACGTGGTTTTCCTGGTGCTGGTGCTGGCCTGCGTCGGCATCTGGGCCCAGTTCAGTAGTACAACGACAGAGCACGCTACCCGCGGCGCGCTGCTGCTGGATATCACCGGCGTGGTGGTCGATAAACCCTCGGCCAGCAGCAAGCTTGGCGTGATTGGCCGCCAGCTGTTTGGCGCCAGTTCCGATCGCCTGCAGGAAAACTCGCTGTTCGACATTGTGCAGACAATTCGCCAGGCGAAAGACGACCGCAATATCACCGGTATCGTGCTGGATCTGAAGGACTTTGCCGGCGGCGATCAGCCGTCGATGCAGTATATCGGTAAAGCGCTGCGCGAATTCCGCGATAGCGGCAAGCCGGTATATGCCATCGGCAGCAGCTACAGCCAGGGCCAGTACTATCTGGCCAGCTTCGCCAATAAGATCTGGCTCTCGCCGCAGGGCGAAGTGGACCTGCACGGCTTCGCGACCAACGGCCTGTACTACAAATCGCTGCTCGACAAGCTCAAAGTGTCGACCCACGTTTTCCGCGTCGGCACCTACAAGTCAGCGGTAGAGCCGTTTATCCGCGATGATATGTCCCCGGCGGCGCGCGAGGCGGACAGCCGCTGGATTGGCGAGCTGTGGCAAAACTACCTCAATACCATTGCCGCCAACCGCCAGATCACCGCTCAGCAGCTGTTCCCCGGCGCTCAGGGCGTGATTGACGGCCTGCGTAAAGTCGATGGCGACACGGCAAAATACGCGCTGGATAACAAGCTGGTTGATGCGCTGGGCACCTCTACCGAGGTGGAAAAAGCGCTGACTAAACAGTTTGGCTGGAGTAAAGAGGACAACAACTACAGCGCGATCAGCTACTACGATTACACGCTGAAAACGCCTGCCGACCAGGGTTCCGCAATAGCGGTTATCTTTGCTAACGGCGCGATTATGGATGGCGAAGAAACGCCGGGTAACGTCGGCGGCGACACCACCGCCGCGCAGATCCGCGACGCGCGCCTCGATCCGAAAGTGAAAGCGATCGTGCTGCGGGTTAACAGCCCGGGCGGCAGCGTCAGCGCCTCCGAGATGATTCGCGAAGAGCTGGCGGCGGCAAAAGCGGCCGGTAAACCGGTGGTGGTCTCAATGGGCGGCATGGCAGCATCCGGCGGCTACTGGATCTCCACCCCGGCGGATTATATCGTCGCCAACCCCAGCACCCTTACCGGCTCTATCGGTATCTTTGGGGTGATCAATACCGTCGAAGATACCCTCGGCTCAATTGGCGTCCATACCGACGGCGTGGCCACCTCGCCGCTGGCTGATGTCTCAACCACCAAAGCGCTGCCTCCGGAAGTGCAACAGCTGATGCAGCTCAGCATCGAAAACGGCTACAAGCGTTTTATCACCCTGGTGGCGAACGCGCGTAAGAGCACGCCGGAGAAAATTGACCAAATCGCTCAGGGCCACGTCTGGACCGGTGAAGATGCAAAAGCGAACGGCCTGGTCGATAGCCTTGGCGACTTTGACGACGCGGTGGCAAAAGCCGCCGAACTGGCGAAGCTGAAACAGTGGCATATCAACTACTATCAGGAAGAACCGACCTTCTTTTCGATGGTGGTGGATAGCCTGACGGGTTCCGTTCGCGCGGCGCTGCCGGCAGCGGTCCAGGCGTATCTGCCCGCACCGGTCGCCGCGGCGGCCAATGCGATGAAAACCGAGAGCGATAAGCTGGCGGCATTCAACGATCCGCAGAACCGCTACGCGTTCTGCTTAACCTGCGCCAATATTCGTTAATCCTCTGCCGCCCCATCTCGTGGGGCGGCATTTACTTTATTTTTTCTTCCGCCCCTCTATACTGCGCCTGTCTACGTTTAACCTAAGCGATGCTATGCAGAAGAAATCTATTTACGTTGCCTATACCGGCGGCACCATTGGTATGCAGCGTTCTGAACACGGCTATATCCCCGTTTCCGGCCATTTACAGCGCCAGTTGGCGTTGATGCCCGAGTTTCACCGCCCGGAGATGCCGGACTTCACCATTCATGAATACGCCCCGTTAATGGACTCTTCCGATATGACGCCGGAAGACTGGCAGCATATCGCCGACGATATTCGCGATCGTTATGACCAGTACGATGGTTTCGTGATCCTCCACGGCACGGACACCATGGCGTTTACCGCCTCGGCGCTCTCCTTCATGCTGGAGAATCTGGGAAAACCGGTCATTGTGACAGGGTCACAAATCCCGCTCGCCGAACTGCGCTCTGATGGCCAGATTAACCTGCTCAACGCGCTGTACGTCGCCGCCAACTATCCGATTAACGAAGTGTCGCTGTTCTTCAATAATCGCCTCTACCGCGGCAACCGCACGACGAAGGCCCATGCCGACGGCTTTAATGCCTTCGCCTCGCCCAACCTGGCGCCGCTGCTGGAAGCCGGCATCCATATTCGCCGGCTCGGCACGCCTCCCGCGCCGCACGGCAGCGGCGAGCTGGTGGTTCACCCTATCACGCCGCAGCCGATTGGCGTGGTGACGATTTATCCCGGCATTTCCGCCGACGTGGTGCGCAACTTCCTGCGCCAGCCGGTCAAAGCGCTGATCCTGCGCTCCTATGGCGTCGGTAACGCGCCGCAGAACGGCGAGTTTATTCAGGTCCTGGCCGAAGCCAGCCAGCGCGGTATCGTGGTGATTAATTTGACCCAGTGTATGTCCGGCAAGGTCAACATGGGCGGCTACGCCACCGGCAACGCGCTGGCGCAGGCTGGCGTGATTAGCGGATTTGATATGACCGTCGAGGCCACGCTGACCAAGCTACACTATTTGCTGAGCCAGGATCTGGACGTGGCGGCTATCCGTCACGCCATGCAGGAGAATCTGCGCGGCGAACTGACACCCGATGAGTAAGGAGAAGCACATGACCCAGCGCGCGCTGCTACTGGTCGATTTACAAAATGATTTCTGCGCCGGCGGCGCGCTAGCCGTCCCGCAGGGCGACAGCACGGTGGACGTCGCCAACCAGCTTATCGCCTGGAGCCTGGCGCGGGGCGAAACGGTAGTTGCCAGCCAGGACTGGCACCCGGCGAACCACGGCAGCTTTGCCAGTCAGCATCAGGTCGAACCCTATACCCAGGGCGAGCTTGATGGCCTGGCGCAGACGTTCTGGCCGGATCACTGTGTGCAGAATAGCGAAGGCGCGGCGCTGCATCCGCTGCTCAAACAGCAGGATATTGCCGCCGTGTTCCACAAAGGGGAAAATCCGGCCATTGACAGCTACAGCGCCTTTTTCGACAACGGCCACCGGCAGAAAACGCAGCTCGATGCATGGCTGCGCGAGCGCGGCATCAGCGAGCTAACGGTGCTGGGGCTCGCCACCGACTACTGCGTCAAGTTTACCGTGCTTGACGCCCTCAATCTGGGCTACACCGTCAACGTGATTACCGACGGCTGCCGCGGGGTGAATATTCAGCCGCAGGATAGCAATCTGGCGTTTATGGAGATGGCCGCCGCGGGCGCAACTCTCTATACCCTTGACGACTGGCTGGAAACCCACGCATAAAATACGCCGACAGGCATTGTCCTGTCGGCGCGTTATCTCAGGCCAGAGCGGAAATCTCTTCCAGCGACGCGTTGCGCGTTTCGATGCCAAAACAAAACAGAATCAGCGCGCAAAGCGCCAGCAATAAACCAAGAACCATAAATACGGTAATCGCGCCGTAGCGGGTCAGCAGGATAGCGACGCCGTAAGGGGTAAATACGGCGACAATTCTGCCTACCGCGTTAACAAAACCTGAACCGCGCAGACGGAGATGCGTTGGCCACAGCTCCGGCACATATACCGCTGAAGCAAAGCAGACGTACATATACAGGAAAAATATCATCACCAGACCATAGCTTAAGATGGCCCACTCTGCGGTTTGAATCGAATAGAAGTAGCCGAGCACCGCAATAATTATCAGTAGAAATGAGCCAAATAATCGCCGCGGAAAACGGTCGATAATCAGCGCGGCGATAAATATCCCCACCGGCGCCCCAACCATCATTATCGCGGTCATCAAGATAGATTTCGTCACGTCGATCCCCGAATTGACGAAAATCGTTGGGATCCACACCGTGATGGTATAGAGCGAAATGTTCATGGCGATCAGTACCGTGATCGCCACCAGCGTTCGCCGCAGCATCTGACCTTTAAACAGCAGCCAGAAAGAGTCGCTTTCCGCGCACGGCTCCGCCACCGGGGCAGTATTCTGCCAGGACGGCAATGTGATGTTTTTCTCTTTCTCGATTTGCGACTCCACCTGCCGGAGGTGTTCTTCAGCCGCGTGTCGTTGCCCCTTGCCGGCCAGCCAGCGGGGGGATTCAATAAAATACATCCCCGACAGATACCAGGCCAACAGCATAGCCGCACCGCCGAGCAGAAACATCATCCGCCAGCTTAAAAAAGCAATCACTACAACGCCGATGGCCGCCGACAGCATGGGCGACCAGTTGCCGACAAACGACAGTCGGGCGGACCATTTGCCGCGCACCGCGGGCGGAATAAATTCGGTAAATGAGGCATAGCCCACCATAATCAGCGCGCCCATCCCGCAGCCCATCAGACAGCGGAATAAGATAAGCCAGTACATATTGGGCACAAAGGTTGCCGCACAGGCAGAGATCCCGACGATCAGTAAATTGACGCGAAAAGCTTTGCGCCGTCCGAGATAGTCCCCCATAAAACCGCCGGTCAGCGAGCCGATAAAGTAGCCAAACATCAGCGCCGAGGTAAATGCCGCATTGAGATAATTATTTGACCAGCCGTTGCTGACTAATTTTGCCAGCACCACGTTACCGGAATAGCTTAGGGAAGGTGCGAATAAGCGGGGAAATTCTTCTCGGCTGACTCAGTCATTTCATTTC
>ENA-UOJQ01000190-UOJQ01000190.1-human-gut-metagenome-genome-assembly--contig:-P63-NODE-190-length-84212-cov-26.939494_pt1 | contig 84212 bp, 71 predicted proteins | sample MGYA00242352_ERZ723899 | MGnify/ENA metagenome assembly ERZ723899
GTGGAGTGGGGGAAAATCCGGCGATAACTTCAAAGGATTACCTATCACTATAGGCAGAAAGGCTTCTGTACTGTGCATTGATTGGCTATATCTGGTATGAAGCACCGGAGGAGGAACAGAACTTTGCGACGCTGCTTGAATTTATCAATGCATCGGAAACAAGGGAAGATGATGAGACATTTAAAAATGCAGTAGATATGCTGTTTGAGGAACTGGAGAAAGAAGAACCGGAACACTTTGCGGTACGTCAGTATAAAAAATATAAATTAGCCGCCGGCAAAACAGCGAAGTCGATTCTGATCAGCTGTGGAGCCAGACTTGCTCCATTTGATATTGCGGAGCTTCGTGAGATCATGAGTTATGATGAAATGGAACTGGATATGGTAGGGGATCAGAGGACAGCATTGTTTATCATTATTTCAGATACCGATGATACGTTTAACTTTGTTGTGGCAATGATGTACAGCCAGTTATTTAACCTGTTATGTGACAGGGCAGACGATGTACACCATGGACGATTACCTTATCATGTCAGAATATTAGCTGATGAATTTGCAAATATCGGACAGATTCCGAAATTTGACAAGCTGATCGCTACTATTCGTAGCCGTGAGATTTCAGCATCCATTATCCTCCAGTCGCAGTCACAGCTTAAGACCATCTATAAAGATGCTGCTGAAACTATTTTAGGTAACTGCGATACGATGTTGTTCCTTGGAGGCAAGGAAAGTTCCACATTAAAGGAGATTTCCGAGACACTGGGAAAGGAAACGATTGATTTATATAACACTTCTGATACCCGTGGGCAGAGCCGTTCTTATGGGATGAATTATCAGAAAACAGGAAAGGAATTGATGAGCCGGGACGAGCTTGCGGTCATGGATGGCAGTAAATGTATCCTTCAGCTGAGAGGTGTCAGACCGTTTTTCAGTGACAAGTTCGATATTACCAAGCATAAACGATACAAGGAATTGTCGGACTATGATAAGAAAAATGAATTTGATGTGGAAGCGTATATGCGGCATCGGATGGAAGTGAAGCTGACAAGGACACAGGAATTTGACCTGTATGCCTTTTCAGAGGAAAGTCTGGCAGAAGAATTAAATACAGAAAACAAGGAAGCAGAGCATGTGAAAGATTTAAACACATAGCTCTTTTTTCTTTGTCCTTATAGGGAGGTGATGGATTTGAGAGATCATGAAAGGCCGCCCATAAGGGCAGAGCCGGAAGAGACTTCTTAAAACATAGATAGAAACTGATAAAAAGCAATGATTTGAAAGGAGACAACGACTATGGCGTTTTTTAATCAGGCAATTAATATTTTACAGACTCTTGTAGTAGCGATCGGAGCTGGTCTTGCAGTATGGGGTGTCATCAATCTGCTGGAAGGATATGGTAATGACAACCCAGGTGCAAAATCCCAGGGGATTAAGCAACTGATGGCGGGAGGTGGTGTTGTTTTGATCGGCACCCAGCTTGTACCGTTACTTTCCGGTTTGTTTAGCTGAGAAACTTAGGAGGGAGATGACTCATGGATCGGATATTTGAAGCGATTGAAGAATGGATGAGGAATCTTCTGACAGGCATGGTAAGTTCCAACCTGACAACAATGTATACCGATGTCAATGAAAAGACCGGTCAGATTGCTGCTCAGGTTGGGCAGACACCGCAGGGCTGGAATGGGAACATTTACAGCATGATACAAAATCTTTCCGATTCGGTCATTGTACCGATTGCCGGTATGATTATTACCTTTGTGCTTTGTTATGAGCTGATTTCCATGTTAACAGAAAAGAACAATATGCATGACATTGATACATGGATGTTCTTTAAATATTTTTTCAAGATGTGGGTGGCAGTCTGGATCGTCAGCCATACATTCACGATTACCATGGCGGTATTTGATGTCGGGCAGTCAGTAGTGAGCCGGGCCGCTGGTGTCATCAGTTCCGATACAGCGATCAATATAGATACGATGATTACCACGATGGAAACGGCAATGGAATCTATGGAAATCGGTGAACTTGTCATATTGGCACTGGAAACGATGCTTGTGAGCCTGTGTATGAAGGTTATCTCAGTCTTTATTACAGTGATTTTGTATGGGCGTATGATTGAAATCTATCGCGCGTCCAGAAGCGCCGCTTTTCATCCAAAGGCGGTGTGCGGGCATTTTGGGAACCCGGCTTTAGCAAGCCGGTAAAGAAAAGTATCAAAGACGTGAAAAGCGTCACTTTAGCGTCATCCGATTTACCCCGGAGGGAAACCACAAGGGGGACAATAGCGTATCGGAAAAATCGCAAGTTGGGAAAACCATCTACCCACGACTGAGCGGCAAGACGCAACATTGTGAATGAGGAGCAAGGCTAAACTGCTTTAAGGGTAGTCCGAGGCGGGATACTCGACCCGGCGGCGCAGGATGGTTGTATTCGCCGTATGTCATAGCGGAATGTGACAGGTAAACACAGACCGCACGATACTTATGACAGCCAGCCGCAGTAAGCGGAAAAGGACGAAAACCCACTACCGACATCACAATACGCTTTTCCCAAAGTGTCTAACTGGAGATTGCCTAAACCGGAACGCCGGAACTATCCGGCTATGCGTAATGCCGCAAGGCGATAAATTTCAAGGGGTAAAAACCCAAGAAAGATGACGCTGAATATCCGGCATGGCAACGGAGCCTCCGTAGTAGTCCGAGGGCGGGAAAGCCGTCTACATGGCGAAGGGAGGCAGGATGTCAACCAATTCATAAAAAGGAAAGGTGCGTGAGGCATTATGAGAAGTCCTGAAAATGTGTTGGAAAGCCTAAAATCCAAGGCGTGTAACAAGAGTTACAAGTACGAGCGGTTATACCGCAACCTGTACAATCCACAATTCTATCTGCTGGCATATCAGCGGATACAGGCGAAACCAGGCAACATGACAGCCGGAACAGACGGCAAAACCATTGACGGAATGGGAATGGCAAGGATAAACGCCCTCATTGAAAAGATGCGGGATTTTAGTTATCAGCCTAACCCGGCAAGGAGAACGTATATCCCGAAATCCAATGGGAAAATGCGTCCTCTGGGGATACCGTCATTCGACGATAAACTGATACAGGAGGTGGTGCGGCTCATCTTAGAGAGTATTTATGAGCCAACCTTTAGCGACTATTCCCACGGTTTCCGTATAAACAGAAGCTGTCATACGGCACTCAAATATGTGCAGAAATATTTTACGGGGACAAAGTGGTTCGTTGAGGGAGATATAAAGGGCTGTTTTGACAACGTAGACCATCATGTGTTGATTGCTATTTTGCGAAAGCGGATTGCAGATGAACATTTCATCGGTCTGCTCTGGAAGTTCTTGAAAGCTGGATATATGGAGGATTGGAATTATCACAATACTTATTCCGGCACTCCGCAAGGCTCCATCATCAGCCCTATCCTTGCAAACATCTACATGAACGAACTGGATAGCTATATGGCAGAGTATGCAGAGAAATTCAACTGCGGAAACCGCCGTAAAATCAATCCTGCGTTCAAGAAGAAGCTGGATGTCTGCCGGGGGAAAGAACAAAGGCTTAAAAGAAATCTCTCTAAAATGAGCGAGGAAGAAAAAGAAGGTCTAATTGCAGAAATCCGGGAACTGCGGCGTAGTCTGAAATCTATGCCGTATAGCGACCAGATGGACGATAGCTATAAACGGATTTGCTATATCCGATATGCCGATGATTTCTTAATTGGAGTTATCGGCAGCAAAGAGGACGCAGAACAGATTAAACAAGATGTAGGCTGCTTTATCCGGGACAAACTCCATCTGGAAATGTCCGAGGAAAAGACATTGATTACTCATGGACACGACGCTGCGAAGTTCTTGGGATATGAGGTCACAATCGCCAAAGGCGAACACAACAAAAAGACCAAAACCGGGGCTACCAGACGGGTAAACAATGGAAAAGTCTTGCTCTATGTTCCCCATGATAAGTGGGTAAAACGACTGTTCTCCTACAATGCCCTCAAGATTAAATACGACAAACAAAATGGAAACAAAGAGGTTTGGGAACCTGTCCGGCGCACTCGCCTGTTGCACTTGGACGATTTGGAAATCCTAAACCAGTACAACGCAGAAATCCGTGGATTGTATAACTACTACCGACTTGCAAACAACGTGTCTGTACTCAACAACTTCTACTATGTAATGAGATACAGTATGCTCAAAACCTTTGCTGGAAAATATCGGACACGAATCAGCAGAATTATCCGCAAGTACCGTCAAGGAAAAGATTTTGTTGTGGAATATCCGAAGAAAAACGGCAAGGTCGGAAAGGTATTGTTTTACAATAATGGGTTCCGCCGGGACACTAAAGTAGAAAGCGGAAATCCTGATATAGTAGCAAGAATTTTTGAGAATTATGGGCGTAATAGCCTTATAAAAAGACTGCAAGCAAACAGGTGTGAGTGGTGTGGCGCAGAGAATGTGCCGCTTGAAATACACCATATACGAAAACTCAAAGATTTAAGTGGCAGAAAACAATGGGAAATCGCCATGATTGGGCGTAAGCGCAAGACAATGGCACTCTGCGTCTACTGTCACGATAAGTTACACGCTGGGAAATTAGACTGACATCTGGAGAGCCGGATACGCTGAGAGGTGTAAGTCCGGTTCGGAGGGGAGTTCTCGGAAACCTGCCATAGTGATATGGTAAGGCGCCGGGTTCTTACCCTACTCTATTCGTCCGTTGGAGCTATTCCATTTGCAACTATGTCTAACCGGGAATGGGGGCAGATTGGAAACAACTATCTTCGTGGATTGTTTGCGCTGGCATTTCAGGGATTCTTTATGATGGTCTGCGTGGGAATTTACGCAGTCTTAGTAGCGAATATCCAGATGTCAGATAACATTCATTCTGCATTGTTCGGCGTGATGGCATACACGGTGATCCTTTGTTTCAGTTTGATGAAAACAGGAAACTTTGCCCGTAGTATCTTCAACGCTCACTAAGAAAGGAGGAACTGACAATGGCATTTGTATCAGTGCCTAAAGACTTAACCAAGGTCAAAAATAAGATCATCTTCAACCTGACTAAACGGCAGCTGATCTGTTTTGGGATTGCAGCGGCAGTGGGAGTTCCGTTTTATTTCCTTACCAGAGGGATCATCGGTTCCAGTAACGCAGCCACCGGGATGTGCCTTTTGATGCTTCCGGCATTTTTATTTGCCATGTATGAAAAGGATGGACTTCCGTTAGAAAAGGTTTTGAAAAATATGATCACCGTGAAATTTATCCGTCCTCCGGTACGGAAGTATCAGATGGAAAATCTGTATGAGAAGAAATTTATCATGGTCAGAAAAAAGAAGGGAGGACAGAAGAGTGTTAAAAAGAAAAAACGATAGACAGCCACCGCAGAGATTGGAAGAAGAACGTTATGCAAATGATTACTGGCTGGATGAAGAGGATGGTGGAGAAGATATTCCAGATCTGGCGGTCAGCAGTAAGCCGGTAAGCGGCAGACTGCACAGCGAGCCAATGGTAACAGGTTATGAAGCATTGGAAAGACAGAGAGGGGTACGCCGACCAAACAGAAAGCTGACCCGCAGGGAAAAGAAGGCTTTGAAAAGGGCACAGAAATATGAAGCGAAACTTCATAAAGAGCATGAAAAAGCCGATAAGAAAAATGCGAAGAAAGAAGCGAAGCTTGCGGCGAAAGCAGAGAAACAGGCAATGCGTGAAGCAAAGAAAAGTGCAAAGAAGAAAAAGAGCAGTTCATCTACAGCACCGCCAAGACAGCAGCCGGAAGGAAAGAAGGTTTCGGGAGGAAAAGGCGGAACCACAGAAAAGAAAGTGGCAAATACTGCCAAAGATAAACGGATTACAGCACAGCAGTCCATTCCTTATCATGAGATGGGGAGAGATGGTATCTGCCGTGTGCAGGATAGATTTTATTCCAAGACCATCCGTTTTTATGACATCAACTACCAGTTAGCTCAGAATGAGGATAAAAATGCGATCTTTGAAAACTGGTGTGACTTCTTAAATTATTTTGACAGCACGATTCATTTTCAGCTTTCCTTTATCAATCAGCACAGCAACATGGCGGAGTATGAAAAGGTTATCCATATCAATCCGCAGGAGGATGAGTTTGATGATCTGCGTATGGAGTTTGCACAGATGCTTAATAATCAGCTGGCGAAAGGAAATAATGGTCTGATGCGTACCAAGTATATCACGTTTGGTATTGAAGCAGAGAATATCCGGGAAGCACGACCGAAGTTGGAACGTATCGAGTCGGATATTATGAATAACTTCAAGATTCTTGGTGTGACAGCGTATCCGTTGAATGGAGCCGAAAGGCTGCAGATCATGTATGAGACATTTAATCAGGATAGTAAAGTCCCTTTCCATTTTTCTTATGATGAGGTACTTCGGACAGGTCTTAGCACAAAGGATTATATCGCACCGACCAGCTTTGTATTTAAGAATGGAAAAGACTTTCAGATGGGTGGAACGATAGGAGCCGTTTCTTATCTTCAGATTCTTGCCCCAGAGCTTACGGACAAGATGCTGGCAGAGTTTTTGGAGATGGACAGTAACCTTATGGTGAATTTCCATATCCAGTCCATTGACCAGATGAAAGCGATCAAGCTGGTAAAGAGCAAGGTGACCGATATTAACCGGATGAAGATTGAGGAGCAGAAAAAGGCAGTTCGTGCCGGATATGATATGGACATTATCCCATCAGACTTAAATACATATGGTGGAGAAGCCAAGAGACTTCTGGAAGATTTACAGTCCAGGAATGAGAGAATGTTCCTTGTAACGGCACTGTTTTTAAATACGGCAGAGACAAAGCAGGAGCTTGAAAATGTCGTATTCCAGACTGCCGGTATTGCACAGAAATATAACTGTGCATTGAAACGTCTGGATTATCAGCAGGAGCCGGGGCTTATGAGCTGCCTGCCGCTTGCTATGAATCTTGTGCCTATCAAAAGGGCACTTACCACAACATCTACGGCAATCTTTGTTCCGTTTACCACACAGGAATTGTTTATGGGTGGGGAATCCATTTACTATGGTTTAAATGCCCTTTCCAATAATCTGATCATGGCAGACAGAAAGAAACTGAAAAACCCGAATGGTTTGATTTTGGGTACACCGGGTGCCGGTAAGTCATTTGCGGCAAAGCGTGAGATCACCAACGCATTTATCGTGACAAAAGATGACATTATCGTGTGCGATCCGGAAGGAGAATATTATCCGTTGTTCCGGGCATTTCATGGACAGGTTATCCGCATTTCACCGACCAGCCATGATTATATCAATCCGATGGACATCAATCTGGATTACGCAGATGATGATGACCCACTTTCCTTAAAGTCCGATTTTATCCTGTCTCTTTGTGAGCTGGTAGTTGGTGGGAAGAATGGACTGGAGCCGGTAGAAAAAACAGTTATTGACCGTTGTGTGCGTCTGGTGTATCAGGACTTCCTTTCTGACCCAGTACCGGAAAAGATGCCGATCTTAGAGGATTTATATAATCTTCTCCGTGAGCAGAAGGAACAGGAGGCACAGCGTCTTGCGACTGCACTGGAAATCTACGTCAATGGTTCTCTGAAAGTATTCAATCACAGAACTAACGTGGAACTGAGTAACCGCATGGTATGTTTCGACATCAAAGACTTGGGAAAACAGCTGAAAAAGCTTGGTATGCTGATCGTACAGGATCAGGTATGGAACAGAGTAACGATTAACCGTTCAGCGAATAAGAGTACCAGATATTACATTGATGAATTTCATCTGCTTTTAAAAGAAGAGCAGACAGCTGCGTATAGCGTGGAGATCTGGAAGCGATTCCGTAAATGGGGCGGTATTCCGACGGGTATCACACAGAATGTAAAAGACCTGCTTGCCAGCCGTGAGATAGAAAATATCTTTGAAAATTCTGACTTTATCCTGATGTTAAACCAGGCATCCGGTGACAGGCAGATTCTTGCAAAGCAGCTGAACATTTCACCACATCAGCTTTCTTATGTTACCAACAGTGGAGAAGGTGAGGGACTGGTCTTTTATGGCAGTACCATTATCCCGTTTAAGGATAAATTTGATAATTCTCTGATGCTGTATGCGTTGATGACTTCTAAGCCGGATGAGGTGGAGAAGCGTAAAAAACTTGGTATCGGAGAAAGAGACGATTAAAAAATATAAAAAAAAATAGAACAAAAGCAGGGGATGAGCCGGGAAAAGATTTCCGGCCTTTTTTCTGCCCAAGAATGAAATGGAGGATCACTACATGAGAGATTATACGAATTTTGAGAGATGCAATGGGGAACCTTGCTGTGTATTTGCAGAGAGAATCTGTGCAGACAATTATAAAGAACTTTTAGAAAAAGGAAAGGACAGTAACGGGGAGGAGGTGTTTGGTGAGATGTTAGATGATCTGCTGTATTTAGCGGAACTGATTGACTTTATGGGGATTACTTCCTGCTTGGCTGCAAGAAGAACATTGAGTGAAAGACTTACAGATAAGCTGACAGATTCCATTGCAGGACTGGCAGATGAGGTACTGGAAAAATGGGAGAGCTATCAGGATAAAGCAGAATAACAGGTAAACAGTAAAGGGGATGGTGAGATTTGCAGGAGCATGAGTATAAGGCGAGAGATAAAACCGTCCAGAAGATGAGTCGTGATGGTCTTAGAGAAGAGAACCTTCGGAATAAAGAAGAAAAAAGGATCACTGGACGGGATATGGATACAGAGGTTTCCCGTAGTGAAAAAAAGGATGAGCTGGATTTCAGTAAGAGAAGGCGTGAGCATATCAATGAAAAAAGGGAAACAGAACATCCGGAGCAAAGTTCCCAAAAAACCAGATATAGTAGAGAATCTGTACTGGATGAGGAGTCAGAACAAGATATAGATAGAGAACTGGATGGGAAACAAGTAGCCGATGAAAGCACAGCTGCAACGAAATCCGCATTTCGCAGTGAGAGCATCCGTGGACAGCCAAGGGGAGAACGGGCTTATCTGGAAACGGTTGCAGACAGCCGGGATCTCCGTAAGAAAAAGATGGTCAGAGATTATGCGTCAAAAGAAAGACGGAAGGAAAAGGAGGCTTCCGAAGAAAGCAAGACGGCAAAGAGAGAAGCTGCCCGGTACAGGGAAACTTCAGAAGTGGCAGAAGAGTCTCTGGATGGATTTTCGGAGGAGATCAAAGGCAAATCGAAGCGGGAACGTGTGCTGAAAGAACAGCGGAAAAAGAGTTCCAGATTATCGTTTGGCGATGAAAGTGATGGCATGGTACATGGAGCCGGTATCGGTATCCGAAGTTCTGCATCTGCCGTGAAAGATGCTGCGGCTACGGCGGCTCATTGGAAAACCCATGAGGCAGAAGATGATAATGCTGCGGTAGAAGGGGCACACCGAGCAGAGCTTGCAGGAGAAAGCCTTGCAAGAAAATCCATTTATACAAGGGAACGCTTAAAGCAAAGGAGGGAACAGTCAAAAAGGCTGAAAGAAAGCGTTCTTGATGAAGCAGAAAAAAGCAGGCTGATGTTTGAATCTGTTTATGGAAATGAAGCAAAAAAGATGGTGAAGAAGGAAGCGGAGCAGAAAAGAAAATCTGCATTGCAAAAGCTGTTCCAGAAGAAACGTTATCAGAAACAGTATCAGGCAGCAAAGCAGAGCAAAAAGGCAAAGGATGTGGCGATTACTTCAGCACAGAAATTTACAGAGAAAGCAAAAGATGCAGTCAAAATGATTGCGGCACAAAACCGTGGGATTTTTGCTACAGTTGCTATTTTTGGATTGATCTTTGTCTTGATTGCAGCAAGTTTTACCAGCTGCAGTGCATCCCTGCAGGGAGCTTCGTCTGCTATTATTTCCACCAGTTATTCCAGTACAGATGAGGACATTTATGCCGCTGAAAATGCATACCGGGCATTAGAAGAAGCCTTAAATACGCAGATCAATCAGATGGAATCCACGCATCCGGATTACGATGAATACCGGTACCAGATTGATGAAATCGGGCATAACCCATATCAGTTGATTTCGTATCTAACAGTAAAATATGGTGGCTTTACTTATGATGAAGTGGCAGAGGAGATAGAGTCCATTTTCCGTCAGCAGTATGGGATTACGACAGATTCTACCAGAGAGACAGTTACCGAAACCAAGACAGTCCGGGTAGGAGAATCACTGGGACAGGTTGTCACCAGTGGGTATTGTAATTGCTCCATCTGCTGTGGGCAGTGGAGTGGAGGACCGACAGCCAGTGGTGCGATGCCGACAGCCAATCATACGATCGCTGTAGATGCATCGAATCCTTTTGTACCGATGGGAACCCATGTCATTATGAATGGTGTGGAATATGTAGTAGAAGATACCGGAGCTTTTGCAAGATATGGTGTTCAGTTTGATGTTTATTATGATAACCATGCAGCAGCTTCCGCACACGGGCACCAGACATGGGAGGCATACATAGCAGACAGCAATGGAAGCCAGGAAGTGCAGGTTACGACAACGAAAGAAGTAAACCGTCTGGATGTGACGATGACAAACCGTAATCTGGATACCATATTGAGAAGCCGCATGACGGAAGAAGAACAGGAAAGATACGATGCGTATAACAAATATTATGGAAATCGTGATTACCTGTTTGACTTAAACAGCATACCCACCGGAAGTGGTGGATTTGGTTATACCATACCGACAGATGCTTTATCTGATCCACAGTTTGCAAAGATGATCCGGGAAGCAGAGAAATATCTGGGAGTTCCTTATGTCTGGGGTGGTTATTCCCCAAGTGGATTTGATTGTTCCGGATTTGTAAGCTGGGTTATCAATAATTGTGGAAATGGATGGAATATTGGAAGATGTACTGCCGATGGACTTCGTTCTCACTGTTCGCAGGTATCTCCATCGGAAGCAAAACCGGGAGACTTGATCTTCTTCCAGGGAACCTATAACACAAGTGGAGCGAGTCATGTTGGAATCTATGTCGGCAATAACATGATGATTCATTGTGGTAAGCCGGTGCAATATACAAGTATCGCAAGTGCCTACTGGAAGGAACACTTTATGGCATTTGGTCGTCTGCATTAGAGGAGGTGACAGGCAGATGAACATGAAATTGAAAAAGATTCTGGATGATATTCAGAAAACAGAGGATAAGATTGCAGAGCTTCAGGAACATTTGAAACGGCAGAATACTTTAAAACAACAGATGGAAGATATGGAGATTATCAAATCATTTCGTTCTATGAAACTGGACAGCCGGGAGCTGCTGGTACTGCTTGACGGGATTCAGAAAGGAACCGTTATGATTCAGATGAATGAGGACGGCGGTATCACAGTGGAAGATACCAAGGAGACACCCCAAAAAGAAAGCGATAACAGACCACCTGTGGGGCAGGTGGCAGAAAGAGAGGTTTTAGACGATGAGGAATAAAGTGGTAAAGAAACTTCTGATGATTGCTATGGCGGTAACAATGATTTCGGGAACATCCCTTGCTACTGTTTATGCAAATGCAAATCCACCGGCAGAAGAGACAATGACAGCGGTGGTGGAAGAGACAACAACAGAAAAGAGTAAAGATACGGAGAAAGCAGAGGATACGGGAAGAGTTACCGGAGAAAGTAATAATTCTGCTTTTTCTACACCGGGAAATGCCCAGCTTGTAGATGATAAGGAAAATGATGATACAAAACAGTTCCTTACTATCCAGACGAAAAAGGGGAATACTTTTTACATGGTCATTGACCGTTCCAGTAATACAGAGAACGTGTATATGATGTCTTTGGTCGATGAGAACGATCTGGCAGAATTTCTGGATGAAACAGAAAAAGACAAGGAAACTGAAGAATCAACCGTAGTGATCCCGGAAACCACACCGGAGACTACACCAGCAGCAGAGGAGGAAACCGAAGTGAAGAAAGAAGAGAAAAGCGGAATGAATGTGAAAGGTCTTGCAGCTATCGTAGTTGTAGCAATCTTAGGCTTTGCAGGAATCGCAGTCTATAAGAAACATGGACGCAGTAAGGACGAAGATTATGTAAGTGAACAGCTTGAATTTTCAGACGGTCCTTATGTAAATGAAGAGGACGATGAAAAAGAAGAATAAGCGTTTTTAAGAGATGGAAACAGTAATAAGGACAGGGGCAGCCAGAAATCTTGGCTGCCTTTTTTGGTAGAAAGGAAAGGATTATGTCTAAATTTTTAGTGATCGCAGAGAAGCCAAGTGTAGCACAAAGTTATGCGAAAAATCTGTCCGCTTATAAGCGGGAAGACGGTTATCTGGAGGGAGAAAGCTGTATCGTCAGCTGGTGTTTAGGACATCTGGCAGAGTATGCACAGCCAGAGGAATATGACCCGAAATATGAAAAATGGCAGTTTGATGATCTGCCAATCCTTCCAGAGGTATGGAAGCTGAAAGTTTCCAAGGATAAAAAGAAGCAGTTTGATGTCTTAAAAGGTCTGATGAACCGAAGCGATGTGGAATATCTGGTAAATGGCTGTGATGCAGGAAGAGAAGGAGAACTGATTTTTCAGAGAGTATATGACCTTGCCGGATGCAGGAAACCAGTGAAACGTCTGTGGATCAGCTCGATGGAAGATGCCGCCATTCAGAAAGGCTTCCAGACAATGAAAAGTGAGGAAGAATACAAGAATCTCTGTATGGCTGCGGTGTGCAGGGCACAGGCTGACTGGCTGATCGGAATGAATGGAACCAGAGCATACACCACGAGATATTTTAAACGATTGGTTGTGGGCAGGGTACAGACCCCAACCCTTGCCATGCTTGCAGAACGGCAGGAGAGGATCGAGCATTTCCAAAAAGAAGCGTTTTATAAGGTAGCACTGACAGATGGAAAACTTACAGTAGTTTCCGAGAACATTGCAAATGAAGAAGCTGCGGATCTGCTGGCAGCGTTATGTAATGGTTCGACCGCTGTGGTCACACAGATGAAGAAGGAAGATAAAAAAGCATTTCCGCCAAGACTTTATGATCTGACAAGTCTGCAGAGAGAAGCCAACCGTTACTTTGGATATACAGCGAAACGCACACTGGATATGTTACAGGAATTATATGAAGAAAAGCTGGTTACTTATCCAAGAACAGACAGCCAGTTTGTAACGGAGGATATGAAAGATTCGGTAGAGGAACTGGTAGGAAAAATGCCAGTATTACTTCCATTTGTAGATTATGGACAGTTGGGGCATGGCATAAAAAGGGTAATCAACAATGCAAAGGTATCTGATCACCATGCGATTCTTCCGACGAAAGAAGCCGTGGAGAAAGGAATTGCTGATTTACCAGCAGATAAAAAGAATCTGATGATGCTGATCTGTCAGCAGCTGGTACAGGCAACCGGAGAAGAATATCTGTATGAGCAGACAGATATTACGGTAAAGTGCCAGGAACATGATTTTAAAGCCAGAGGGAAGATTCCAGTACAGATGGGATTTAAGGAAGTAGAAAAGGCATTTAAACATCTGTATGTCAAAGCGGAACCAGTGGAGGGAAAGGAAAAAGAGACTTCGATTCCTGCTGGGTATGAAGAAGGAATGAGGCTTTTTCCAGTAAAAGCGGATAAAACCACACATTATACCTCTCCGCCGAAACCATTCAATGAAGATACACTCCTCGCTGCAATGGAAACAGCCGGTAATAAGGAGTTTGATTCTGAAACAGAAAAGAAAGGGCTGGGGACTCCGGCAACAAGGGCAAGTATCATTGAAAAATTGGTTTCTTCCGGTTATGCACAGAGAAAGGGTAAGCAGATATTACCAAGTACCGAGGGAAAGGAATTGGTAAAAGTCATGCCAGAGTATCTGAAATCAGCAGTAATGACAGCGGAATGGGAGAACCAGCTGTTGATGATGGAAAAGGGACAGATTACAGATACTCAGTTTATGGGAGAGATTACTTCTCTTGTCCGTAAGATTTTAGAGGTATGCAGGGAGATACCGGAAGAGGAACGCAGGAGATTCCAGACGGAGAGGGAAGTGATCGGCAAATGTCCGGTCTGTGGCTGTGATGTTTTCGAGGGGAAACAGAATTTTTACTGCTCAAACCGTCAGTGTGATTTTGCTCTTTGGAAAGAAAACCGTTTCTTAGGAAGCATGGAGAAAAATCTGGATAAAAAGATGGCAAGAGAACTTCTTGATACGGCTTGTACCCATGTAAAAGGTCTGTATTCTAAAAAGAAAGATATGAAATTTGATGCAGATCTGTTACTCACACTGGAGGATGGCAAGCCGAGATTCCATCTGGAATTTCCAAAGAAGAAAAAGAAATAAGACAAGGAGGTAAAGCGATATGTCTAAATTACAGGACATCCGGGATCTGGCACAGGAACATGCGGTATCAGTGAGCGGTTCCCCCAGAGACTGGATGGATTATATGGACACAGCATCAAGGTTATATCGTTATTCTTTTTCAGACCAGCTTCTGATCCATGCACAGCATCCGGAAGCAACGGCCTGTGCATCACTGGAATTATGGAATGAAAAGATGTTCCGATGGGTGAACCGTGGTGCAAGGGGAATCGCCCTGCTTGATGAAACAGGGCAGCATACCAGACTCCGTTATGTGTTTGATATTTCGGATACCCACATGGTAGCCGGGGGCAGAAGCCCGTATCTGTGGCAGATGCAGGAACACCAGAGAGAAGAGATCCTCACCCATCTGGCAGAGGTCTATGCTCTGGAAGAAAAAGATACAGCAACTTTGCAGGATGCATTGATGGCAGTCGCAAGGGAAATGGTCAGTGATAATCTGGAGGAATACCTGGACGGATTGGAATATGCTGTAGAAGGTACTTATCTGGAAGATCTGGATGAGGTAACGATCCGCAGTGATTTCCGTCAGCTGGCAACAGACAGTGTTTACTATCTGCTTTCCAGGCGATGCGGGCTTGACCCGATGGAACTTCTGGAAGAAGAGGACTTCATGCATATCACAGATTATAACCGTCTGTCAGTTCTCACCTTTCTTGGAAATACGGCAAGCCAGCTCAGTGAGAGTATTCTGATTGATATTGGAAAGACCGTACATAAAATTTCTCTGGAAGAAGCGAGAAAAGAGGTTGAAAATTCAAATGAAAGGAATTATAATAACTTTACCACGTTAATGCGTGAAACTAAAAACCGGGATGCAGAAACGAAAAAAGAAGAAAATATTGAAAATGAAGGAGGAACCGATTATGGAACTGACATATCATCGCGAGGGAGATTACCTGTTTCCGAATCTGACCGTCGAAGAGGAAGAAGTGACGATCGGGAAATACGGGATGCTGCGGAGGACATTTCTGAAGGAACACAAGAACAGCCTTTATCAGAGCCTGTTCCTGACCGGGAAGCTGAACAGCCATCTGGAACAGATCGAGAAAGCGGCACAGGAGAGAATGGACAGCCAGATGGAGAAATTACTGGAGAAGAGTCCGGCACCGGACAAGGAAGCAGATCCGATGGCATGGACAGCACACATGAACGCACTGATGGCAACAGCGGAAGAGAGCATCTTGACGGAATTGGTATACAGTTAGTCGAAGATACAAGAGAAGATGGATTGAGTAAAGCAGAGGAAGAGATCGCCTCTGCTTTATCTTTGCCCGAATATCCAACCGTAAATGAACAAAGACGGCAGATCGAGGAGAGGGCAGCTGCTCTTTATGCCGGAGAAATCCCGATTCCAGAGGAAGTTGTCGATGAGATCTTACGGACAGGAGGAAATCGGAAAGCCAGCCAGCTCCGGATCATCTATAATTTCATGAGTGAACAGACACCGGAGGAATATACGGAGTTTGTGAAGCGTGAATACCGTAAAGGTGGAAAAGGTTTTCAGATTGATGGAAATGAATATTCGGTCTGGTTTGATGAAACCGGGATGCAGATCGCAGTGGGGCATACGGTTACAGACCATATCTTAGATAAGGCATTTTTATCATGGGAAGATGTCAGCGGACGTATCCATCAGCTTTTAGATCAGGGTGAATATGCACCACAGTCTGTATTGGATGCGGCAAGAAGTAATGCAGTAAAAGAACATGCCCAGGCTCTTGCCTATATGAAAGGGGATATGGCAGAAGGGGTAGCCGAGATTGTTTTTGACGAAGAGGACTTACCACATCTTCGCAGTATCTATCCGGAGATCACAGATTATCTGGAAGAAAAGCTGGAAGATTCCCAGTGGCTTTCGGAACTGAATGAAAGACTGGAAGCACTGGCAGAAGCCTATGAAGAAAATCATTCCATTATGCGTTTCCATCATTATAATCCTGTAAATATCTCAAAGCAGTTTCAGAAGTTTGCGGATGAGGTCATCCCTTATCAGGCAAGGGACGGGTTTGCATGGAAAGAACATCCGATGTTCATTACGCAGGATGAGATTGATGCTTATCTTGCAGGAGGTGGAGCGTATTCGCAGGGCAGGCTTAGGACGTATTCCTTTTATCTGCTGCATGAAGATGAAAGATCGAGGACAGGTTTTATCAAGGAACAGTATGGGATCGGTGGAAGCAGTCATGCACTTTCCGGTGCCGATGATTCACACGCAAACTATGATGGAAAAGGATTATTTCTTGCAAGAGGTGCTTATGGGAATCCATATACGTCAATTTTATTATCCTGGAATAAAGTTGCAAACAGAGTAGCTTATCTGATAAAGAATGACCAGTTCCTGCAGGCAGAAGATTATGCTCGTATGCCGGAATATGAACGGGAGCAGATGGCAAATAAGGTACTCCGTTTTTATGACCGTCTTCCGGAAGAGATAGACAGACCATTTACGGATGACTTCTTCTGGGAAAAACCAGGAAAAGAAATGGAGGCAGTATTAGAGAATCCAGAGCAGACAGAAGAACTGTTACAGAAGATGGATGCAGCATTGGCAGCTCTTCCATTGGATTTTGAGGCGTATGGGACAAACTACCAGCAGAAAACAGAACTTCTTTCGGAACTCCACCAGTATGCAGAAGGAACCTATACGATATTCCCAACACCGGAAGCAGAACCATCTTTTGCGGAACCATCCGGACACCAGATGACCATGTTTGATTTCTTGGATACAAAGGCAGTGACAGAAACGACCGTAGTAGATATGTCAGATGTGGAGAAAATAGAAGAGGAAGAGGTTACTGCCGAAGAATCTATTTCAGAGAGTCAGGAGCAGGAAATAATAGAAACTTCTGAGGAACAGGAACAGAAAGAACCAGAAGAAGAGGTAACAGCTAAAACCGCAGAAGAACTTGCAGAGTCCTGGGATGAGGGTGTTTTTGAATATCAGGGGTATCACTTTGAAGCAGTAGGGATATTGCCGGAAGGAATAGAAGGAAAAGATCTGGTTGCACAGACCCGTTCCAATACAGAACTGCATTTATCAACCTATCATACAGAAGATTTCCCAAAGTATTCTTATGATGATTTTTATGCAGTCAGCAATGCACCAACTGCCGATGTGTTCCGGTGCCTGGAAACCGGACGCAATTATATTCCCGGAGAAAATGAACTGTTTGGATATGAGGGAGAATTCCAGCCATATTTAAAACCGGAAACAGAAAAGATTGTAACAGAACCGCACAACTTCCGTATCCAGGATAATGACCTTGGAGCAGGCGGTCCGAAAGCAAAGTATAAAGCAAATATGGAAGCCATCCATTTGTTACAGACTTTGGAGAAAGAAGAACGTCTGGCAACACCCGAAGAACAGGAAATCTTATCCCGTTATGTTGGCTGGGGTGGCATCCCACAGGCATTTGAGGAGAATAACAGCAGCTGGGCGAATGAGTATCTGGAATTAAAGAATACCTTATCGCCAGAAGAATACAGTGCAGCAAGGGCATCGACCTTAAATGCTTTTTATACATCCCCAACCGTGATCCGAAGTATGTATGAAGCAGTGGAAAATATGGGACTGAAACAGGGAAATATTCTGGAACCGTCCTGTGGTGTCGGTAACTTTATGGGATTGCTCCCGGAGAGTATGAGCAAAACCAATATGTACGGTGTGGAACTCGACCCGGTTTCGGGCAGGATCGCAAAACAGCTTTACCAGAAAAACAAGATTGCAGTACAGGGATTTGAGGAAACCAGTTATCCGGACAGCTTTTTTGACTGTGTGATAGGCAATGTTCCATTTGGGGCGTATCAGGTCAGTGACCGCAGATATGACCGGCATCATTTTATGATCCATGATTATTTTATTGCAAAATCCCTTGACCTGGTGCGTCCGGGCGGCGTAGTTGCAGTGGTAACTTCCAGTGGAACGATGGATAAGCAGAATCCGGCAGTGAGACAGTATATCGCAAACCGGGCAGAACTGCTTGGAGCCATCCGATTACCGAATAATGCGTTCCAGAGAAATGCTAATACCAGTGTTGTTTCTGATATTTTGTTTTTCCAGAAAAGGGACAGGGCATCCATTGAGGAACCGGAATGGTTAAATCTAAAGGAAACACCGGAAGGTTATTCGGTCAATACTTATTTTGCAGAGCATCCGGAAATGGTGCTTGGTGATTTTACTACAGAAAGTACCCAGTACGGAAAGCAGGAAGTGACCGTAAAACCAAAAGAAGGCATTACCTTAGAAGAACAGTTAAAAGAAGCGATTAGGAATATCCATGGCACAATCACGGAACTGGAACTTTCGGATACAGAGCTGGAGGAGGATGTTGTCTCTATCCCGGCAGACCCGGAGGTAAAGAATTTCAGTTTTACCGTAGTGAATGAGGAAGTCTATTACCGGGAAAATTCTGTGATGAACCGCATGGAGCTTCCGGCAATGACAGCGGAACGTGTCAAAGGGATGGTGAAGATCCGTGATGTTACGAATGAACTGATCCGGTGTCAGATGGAAGAGGGAAGCGATGAGCAGATCACAAAGCTGCAGGAAAAACTCAATGAAGAATACGATACCTTTACAGCAAAATATGGTCTTATCAGCAGCAATGCCAATAAGAGGGCATTTAGTCAGGACAGTAGTTATTGTCTTTTGACTTCTCTGGAATTTCTGGATGATAAGGGAGAACTGAAACGGAAAGCGGATATTTTTACCAAAAGGACAATCCGCAGGGCAGAAACGGTGACTTCTGTAGATACTGCCAGTGAAGCACTTGCGGTTTCCATTGGTGAGAGGGCAGGCGTTGACCTTTCTTATATGGCACAGCTTTCCGGGAAAACAGAAGAGGAGCTTACAGAAGAACTGGCAGGGGTGATCTTTAAGAATCCGATCGGTGAAAAATGGGAGCCGTCGGATGAATATCTTTCTGGAAATGTGAGAGAGAAACTGCAGATCGCAAAACAGTTTGCAGAAGATCACCCGGAATATCAGGTGAACGTGCAGTATTTGGAGCAGGTACAGCCAAAAGATCTGGATGCATCAGAGATTGAGGCAAGACTTGGGGCAACCTGGATCTCCGAGGATTACATTACACGGTTTATGGCAGAGACATTCCACACTCCAAGATATTATGTAGGGAGCAAGGTCAAAGTCCAGTATGCCGAAGTGACCGGACAATGGAATGTTATGGGAAAGAATGTGGACAGCTACGGAAATGCCCTTGTTACTTCCACATATGGAACACAGAGAGCCAATGCCTACCGCCTTTTGGAAGATGCCTTAAACCTTAGAGATACCAAAATTTATGACACGGTACAGGATGCCGATGGGGAACACCGGGAATTAAACCGGAAGGAAACGATGCTGGCACAGCAGAAGCAGGAGCTGATCAAAGAGGAATTTAAGGAGTGGATATTTAAAGACCTGCACCGACGGGAAGATCTCTGTAAGATTTATAATGAACGATTTAACAGCATCCGTCCACGGGAATATGATGGAAGCCATATTCAGTTTGTCGGCATGAACCCGGAGATCACCCTGATGCCGCATCAGAAAAACGCAGTGGCTCATGTGCTGTATGGAAATAATACGTTACTGGCTCATTGTGTAGGAGCAGGGAAAACGTTCCAGATGATCGCAGCCGGTATGGAATCAAAACGGCTGGGACTCTCACAGAAGAATCTTTATGTTGTGCCAAACCATCTGACCGAGCAGTGGGGCAGTGATTTCCTACGTCTCTATCCGGGAGCAAATATCCTGGTGGCAACGAAGAAAGACTTTGAGCCGGCAAACCGAAAACGGTTCTGTTCCCGTATTGCGACAGGGGATTATGATGCCGTGATCATTGGACATACACAGTTTGAGAAAATCCCTCTTTCAAGGGAACGGCAGATTGCCATGCTGGAAGATCAGATTGCAGATATTACGTTTTCCATTGAAGAAGCAGCACATCAGGCAGGGCAGAATTATACCATCAAGCAGTTGGAAAAAACAAAAAAGAGTCTGCAGACGAGGATGAAGAAACTTAATGACCAGACCAGAAAGGATGATGTAGTAACTTTTGAGCAGTTAGGCGTAGACCGGCTGTTTGTGGATGAAAGCCATAGTTTTAAGAACCTTTTTTTGTATACAAAAATGCGGAATGTGGCGGGAATCTCACAGACGGATGCACAGAAAAGTTCGGATATGTTTATGAAATGCCGGTACATGGATGAACTGACCGGCGGCAGAGGAATCACCTTTGCGACAGGTACCCCCGTGTCAAATAGTATGACGGAGCTTTACACTATCATGCGTTATCTCCAGTATGACACACTCATGCGTATGGGTATGGGACACTTTGATTCCTGGGCGGCAACGTTTGGGGAGACAGTAACCGCAATCGAATTATCACCGGAAGGAACGGGCTATCGTGCGAAAACACGGTTTGCCCGTTTTTTTAATCTTCCAGAGCTGATCTCCATTTTTAAGGAAGCTGCGGATATTCAGACTTCGGATATGCTGAATCTTCCTGTACCGGAAGCAGAGTTTATCAATGAAGTCTTGAAGCCAAGTGAAGAACAGCAGGAAATGGTCAGTGCTTTTTCAGAACGTGCCGAAAGTGTAAGAGGCGGTCTTGTGAATCCGACAGAAGATAATATGCTCAAGATTACCAATGACGGAAGAAAATGTGCATTGGATCAGAGGTTATTAAATGAAATTCTCCCGGATGCCGAAAAAAGCAAGGTCAATACCTGTGTGGAAAATGCTTTTCAGGTATGGGATGAGGGAAAGACAGACCGGACAACCCAGCTGATCTTTTGTGACTTGTCTACTCCAAAAGGGGATGGGACTTTCAACGTATATGATGATGTCCGGAACAAACTGGTTGCCAGAGGAATCCCGAAAGAAGAGATTGCTTTTATCCATGAATATAACACGGAGGCAAAGAAAGCGGAACTGTTTGCAAAGGTGCGGGCCGGACAGGTGAGAATCCTCATGGGTTCTACACCGAAACTCGGTGCTGGTACCAACGTGCAAGACAGGCTCATTGCCCTGCATCACCTTGATTGTCCGTGGAAGCCGTCTGATCTGGAACAGCAGGAAGGACGTATTTTAAGACAGGGAAACCAGAATGACAAAGTAAAGATATTCCGGTATGTGACGGAGAACACCTTTGACGCATACATGTGGCAGATTTTGGAGAATAAGCAGAAGTTCATCAGTCAGATCATGACCAGTAAATCCCCGGTCAGGGCTTGTGAAGATGTGGATGATACGGCACTGTCCTATGCAGAGATCAAGGCACTTGCTACAGGCAATCCGTACATTAAGGAAAAAATGGATCTGGATGTGCAGGTGAGTAAGCTAAAACTCTTAAAGGCAAACCATACCAGTCAGATTTACCGTCTGGAATCCGATATTGCAAAGAATTTCCCGGTACAGATCAGTGCATTGAAAGAGCGGATTGCCGGGATGCAGGTGGATTCGCAGGTAGTAAAAAGCGTGGATATACAGGATAATGACACGTTTGCCATGACGGTAGGGAATGTTCTTTATGAAGATAAGAAAGAAGCAGGCGAAGCGTTGATCGCCGCCTGTGCAGGATTAAAAACCGTCAGCACCGGCGGAAAGGTCGGGGAATATCATGGGTTTACGTTAGCTGCTTCCTACAATATGTTTTCCAATGCGTTTGAACTGACGATTAAAGGAAAATGTTCTTATAAGCTGGAGATTGGAAAAGATCCGGTAGGAAATATGCAGCGTATCCATAACACCCTTTCTTCCATTGACAGGAAGCTGACGGAAAGTGAGCAGAAATTGGAAACCGTACAACAGCAGCTTGCTACTGCACAGGAAGAGGTAAAGAAGCCATTCCCGAAAGAAACAGAGCTGAATGAAAAGATAGAACGGTTATCCGAGTTAAATGCATTGCTGAACATGGATGAAAAGGGTAATGAGACGATTATGGCAGATGAGGATATTGGCAGAGAAGGAAGCAACACAGACAGCAGGGATGCCATAGAAGAAAAAGAACTTCCGGAAACAGCAGACAGAATCCATAAGCCATCTATTCTGGAACGATTAAAGCAGGAGAAGGCACAGCAGAATACAGCGGAACAGACCGTTACACAGAAAACTGCAAAGAAAAAACACGAACAGGAGTTATAAAAGATTTCCCGTCAGAGTTTTCTCTGGCGGGGACATAAAATGGAGGGTTTGTTTATGGCAAATAATATAGAAAAACAGTTAAAAGAAATATCGGAACGGCTGGAGCAGGGAGTAAAAGAAATCTTTACTTCGGAGAGATATACCGAATATCTGAATACCATGTCAAAGTTCCACAATTACAGCTTTAATAACACGCTGCTGATCACCATGCAGAAACCGGAAGCAACACTGGTGGCCGGGTATCATGCATGGCAGAAGAAATTTAACCGTCATGTAAAACGTGGAGAGAAAGGAATCCAGATCATCGCACCAGCACCGATACGGGAGAAACAGGAGATTGAAAAGATCGACCCGGTAACAAAAGAGCCTGTGATCGGGGATGATGGACAGCCGGAAACAGAGATTGTGGAGATGGTGATACCGAGATTCCGTGTAACGACAGTGTTTGATGTCAGCCAGACAGAGGGGGAACCGATCGCAGAACTGGAGGTGCCGGAGCTTACCGGAAGTGTACAGTTTTATGATACGTTCATGCAGGCATTGCAGAATATTTCTCCTGTGCCGATTCGCATGATGAATGTGGAAGGGGATGCAAAAGGCTATTATCACCAGACAGAAAAATATATTGCGATAAAGGAAGATATGAGTAATGTCCAGACGATGAAAACCGGAGTCCATGAAGTGAGCCACGCATTGCTGCATGACCGGGAAGTAATGGATGTGGAAGGCGTCTTAAAAGACCAGACAACAAAGGAAGTGGAAGCAGAAAGTATTGCTTATATTGTCTGCAACCATTTTGGTCTGGATACTTCAGAATATTCGTTTACCTATATCGCCAGCTGGTGCGAGAGCAGGGATATGAAGGCACTGAAAGCGTCTATGGATACCATCCGAAAAACATCGGCAGAGATCATTGGGAACATTGAGGAGCAGATGCATGAAATTGAGATGGAAAGACCGATCAGAGAAACATTTCATAGAGAGGATGTCATCTTGTATCTTTCAGGCAGTATGGGTTCGGAATATAGTTATAATCTGGTTGAAAATATGACAGCAGAACAGGTGCAGGAGAATGTAAGGGAATATGTTACTTTACTGGAACAGAAAGAACTTTCAGAGGATGAGAAACCACTGGAAGAATTTTTGGAGGACAGAGGTGCAGCAATCACAGTATTGTATGCAAGTGATGGAGTGGGAGAAAATTATCCGATTCACTTTTTTGATGCAGCGTATGATGCAGATACAGGCAGTGCTTATTTTTCAGAGCTGACACCGAAAGAACAGGCAGAAATGCTGGTGGAAAAAGCAGAATTTCCGAGAACGATTTTTACAGAAGGAGAGAAAGCATTTGTAACGGAATACGCAGAAACCTTTTCTGGACAGGTAGAAAGACTGAATGATCTTGTCTGGGATATGCGGGAATCTTATGAGGAAGCCGGTACAAAATTAGTACATGAAGTGATCCAGGCTGCGAGGGCAAACTTTCCAACCAAAGAACTTTCAGAAGAAAGGGAAAGTACCATGCAGTATGCCCATAGACTGATTGAAGCTGCAGAAACCGCCAGCCATGAGAATTTTACGGAATCACAAAGAAATCTTATCGTAAATTTTGCTTATAAGATGGATGACCGGGACGAAGTTTTGGGACTGGTAAACCGTATGCTGACAGCGAATCGGGGTGACCGAAGTGAAGTTATGAGAAGTCTTGTGCATGAGACAGAGGCACAGATGGATAACTTTCCAGATGGAAGGATCGGTTTTACAGAAATGCACGAAGCAGGAATCCGACTGGAACACCTGTATCCTCTTGAAAAAAACAGGGCAGTAGAATTGTATCGTGAAGGTGCAGAAGTTTTTATATTACATGGAAATCCAGACAATCCAGAGCAGGCAGGACAGATTCTTGCAGAAACAGAAAATGCGATCCTGGGGCATGACGGTATCTTTGGTATTACGGAAACGGAATGGGAAGTACATAAAGAAAGAGAAGCAGCGATAGCCAGACAGGAAAAACTGGAACAAGATAGTGCAGAAAAGATTGATGAAACCTTACTTCTTCATGGAGAAAGCGGTCGTTTTGCAATCTATCAGATGGATACGGGTGGAGAGCATACTTATCAGTTTATGGGGGTTGAATCGGCTCAAAAATTAGGCTATAGCATTGATGGAAAAGACTACAGGATGGTGTATGCGGCTCCATGGACACCAACGGTCACATTAGATGATATTTTTGAGAGATTTAATATCAACCGCCCAAACGATTTTCATGGACATTCCTTATCGGTAAGCGATGTCATAGTTATAAACCGGACGGCGGAAACAAAGGCTTATTATGTGGATTCTTTCGGCTTTGAGGAACTTCCGGACTTTGTACAGCAGAGAATGGAGATACTGGAAAATAATCATACCAGAGCCTATCCCCCAGTCTATAAAGGAACACTTGCTCAGGCAATGGAAGAACGGGATGTAGATGCTTATCTGGATTCCAGAAAGTTAAACATTGATTGTAAGAAAGTAATCGAGGAAGCAATCGCATTAAATTTTGATGGACTGCATTTAAAGGAAGATGCCGCAACACAAGTGCTGGAACAGTTTGGAGAAGAACGTATGACATTTGTTATGGCAAATACGATTCGGGAACTTTCTTATGATGGCAGATTTTCCAGACAGAACAAAGACTGGGCAGAGCATATCGAAATCCCGGAAAATATCAATCAGGGAAAGAATTTGAATCAGGATTATGTGATAGAGAGTCATCCGGCAATATTGAATGGTTTTATTGATATGGCAAGGGCAGAGATCCGTATGCAGAAGATTGAACAGGCATTAGATGAAGCGGAAGTCACCATTACAGCAGATACCAGAGGATTTGAAGCAGAAGGACATGCGGGAACCTGGCATACAGTAGATGAAAGAGAGTATGCTGGGGAGAAGTTCTTTTTCATGGAACATGATGAGTATGGTTCAGATGTGGCAGGGATTATCGTATCGGAACATGGTAAGCTTGTCGCAGAAGATCTCTGGAATGGGTATGATGCAGGAGCATTGGAAGCTATTTCAGAATATCTGCAGGAAAAAGGAATTTCTGTAGAAGGACTTATGCCGGAACAGGAACCGAATGAACTGGCATATAAGATTGACGATAGGTATTTTGCAATCCAGAGAACAGAGGAAGGTTATGATTATACCTTTTATGCTTTGGATTACGATGAGATTGATGGTGGTGCTTATGACAATCCTGATATTTCTATGCGGCAGGCAATGGAAGATATTCTGGAAGATGAAGATATGTCCCTGGAAAATGCAGTTCCCGTTGACTATGAGAATTTGATGGCAGAAGTGGAAGAAGCAGGCGAACGGCAGATGCAGCTGGCACAGTTATTAAAGAATTGTCCTCCAAGTATTTTTGAGGATTATGACCGGGAAGCGGCAGTGGATACCTGTGAGGGAATCGCCATGCAGTTTACCAAGAGCAAAGGGTATCTGACCGTACAGGCAACGGAAGAAGGCTATTTTTATATTTTTTATGATTCTGACCTGCACGAAATCCATTCCAATGATTATGACGATCCCAAAGTATCTGTTCAGAAAGCTACTTATGAAATCCTGAAAAGTGAAAGAATGGATGATATGGAATGTATCAAAGTGGATTATAAGGAATTTGAGGCAATGACCATCCAACATTCCAAAGACTTACTGCAGGCAGGTGAACTTCGTGCGACTTCTGAGATTGGAAGAGATGAGGTTGCATTAAATGGTCTTAGCAGGGCAGAAGTGGAACGAGGTGTCTTGTATCACGCACAGGGTATTCTGGAAGATATGGGATTAGAAAATGAAGTAGAGCTGCTTGCAGCAAGGGTGGATGGTTCCAGAAGCAGAGAGGAATTTTACAGAGATGATTCTGACCTTGATGTAGTGCTTTCTTATCGTGGCAATATCCGGGAGGACAGTTTCTTCAATGAATTAAATGCTCATGGTATAGCAATGGCAGGTATTAAGGTGGACATCAATCCTATCGCAGAAGAAAGAATCACTCTGGCAGAATATATGAAGGAAGCAGATGCTTACCTTGATCAGCAGGAGATCAAAAAGCTGGCGGTTGATTTAGATAATTTCAGCTATGAATATGACACTTACGAATATAAAGATACCGTTGAGAACAGGGAAGAACAGGTGGAGAAAATCACAGAGGACATTTTGAATAAGAAAACAGGGTGTTTAAAGGACTGGCTGGTTGAAGTATCGGAAGAATCTGATATAGACAGTGATGTGATAACTGCCAGGTCATTACTTTTCCGTTTGGAAAATGCAGAAAACTTTTCTATCTTTACCAGACAACCAGAACAGGAGCAACCAGAAGCTACGATTACTTTTTATGTAGCAGAGTGTATGGAGTTTCCGGTCATGGGAGAATACCATAATAATCTTACTCTGGAAGAAGCGATTAAGATTTATGAAAGTATTCCGGCAGATCGACTACATGGAGGCAAAGGGATTGGTTTTGACCTGCAGGACGGGGATAAAGATTATTCTGGAGAGTACGAACTGATGTGTTGGGACAGAGTAGACAGGGAACTGATAGATATGATTCCTCATTATAAGGAAAGTCCATTGGTACAGAAAGCAATCAACGATATGGAAAAGTATCTGAATGAGAAACATGGAAAAGTGCAGGAAGCAGAACAGACTGTGGAAATGAAACAGGAAGTTTCGGAAACACCAGTCAAGAAAAAATCCGTATCAGTGGAACCGAACCAGGCACAAAAGAGAGAGCCTGCAAAGGGTGAAAAAGGAGAACTGAAAAAATCTGTGCTGCAGTCGTTAAAAGAGTTCCAGGCAAGAGCAAAAGCACAGGAGCAGAAAGAAATGACAACTGAAAAATCCCAAGCACGTAAGAAGGGGGATGTAGAATTATGATGGATCTGGCAATGAACTTTGATACAGACGAATGTTTAGTAACGGCAATGTTTGATAAAGGAAACAGAAATGACACGATGGAAGCTATCGACTATATCATTCCATTTCTGAAAGGGGATGCGGATATGATCGGGCTTGTCTGCAATACCATAAGAAAGCTGTTCTGCATGAGTGATGAAGGCTATGAGATTTTTCTTATGGATCTGGAAGATTACAAAGCGGAATTGGAAGAGGAGGACGAGGAATGAGTACAAGTCAGTGTGCAGTATATCAGGTAAAAGAAACACCAGAGTATCGTGATGTTCGTTTCCGTTCTTATGAAAAGTTGAGAAGCGAAGGAAAGAGCGTCAGCATTGAGAACTATCAGCAGGTGTACATTGGAAGAATCCAGCCGGGGGAAACTCCGGCGGACATAAAAATACGCCTGCAGAAACAGCGACCGAAGAACTTCAAAGGTCATTCCATCGGATGCAGCGATGTTCTGGTTATCACAGATGAGGGAAAAACCACAGCCTACTATATTAATAAAGATGGATTCATTATCGTTCCAGAATTTCTCACAATCAAAAGTTCCTCTGATACCAGACTTTCCATTGATACAACAGGATATGAAATCGAAGGAAAGAAAGGTACATGGCTTGCCCAGGATTATATTTTGATGAATGAGAAGAAATGGTTCCTGATGGAACATGAAGAGTACGGGACAAGAGCCGCCTATGTGATTCTTAGTGAAGATGGAGCAGTAGTTATGAATGACTGTTACAATGGCTTTGATGAAGAAGCAAGACGGAACATTCAGAACTTTATGCAGCAACAGGCAGCAAAAGAACAGGAACGGCAGAAACAACAGCAGGTGCAATCACAAATGCAGCCGAATCAAACACAACAGCCACCAGAACAGCAGAAAAAGAAACCAGAGCTGGCAAACTGGCAGAAGGTTATGGACAACGGAGAATATCTCCGCAGTGCAGAGATGGCAGAAGAAGCCAACTACAATATGATCGACGGACTGATGAACAATACTCCGAAGAAAAAAGATAAAAATAAACCAAGAGAATCTGTACTTGCCAGACTCCGGCTCAATCAGAAGAAAGTTGCAAAACAAGGGAAGAAACAGACGCAGCAGAAAGCGATGACGGAGGATATGGAGAGAAAGAAGAAATAATTTTACTAAAACCCGTCAATATGGCGGGTTTTTTTGGAGATAGCTTTATAAAGTGAAAAAGGTATGATAAGCTTTAAGTATTAGGCACAAGTACAAGAAAAGTATAAGGGGGTATTAAATGAGCGAATTTAAAATATTTTTTTCATGGCAATCAGATTTATCAAGTAATAAGACAACAAGATTCATTGATGAGTGTTTAACTGAAGTTGAAAGTATTTTACAAAATATTGTATCCATAAAACCAGATCGAGCAACGGAAGGATTAACAGGAAGTCCAGATATTACGGAATCTATATTTTCTAAGATTGATGATGCTGATCTTTTTATTGCAGATTTGAGTATTGTAAATAAGTTTATAGTTCAGGATGGGGATGAAAATACAGAAGAAAATCGTAAATTTACACCAAACCCTAATGTATTATTAGAAACAGGATATGCGGCAAGAGCATTGAGTTGGGATAGAGTAATATGTTTATTCAATCAGCAATATGGAAATCCTAATGATTTTCCATTTGATATTGACCATAGAAGAATGACACCTTATCAATTTAAACAGTCTACAAGAGAAGATGAAAAAAAGAGAATTGTTAAAATTATTGCAGATACAGTTTTACAATTAATTGTAGCAGGAGGAGTAAAACGAAGAGGAAAAGCATATTTTGAGGTTGGGGGATATGATTTTACAAGACATATTGTGTCTAAGACAGTGTCTCCTTACAAACTAAGAGAAAGTAAATACTATCAAGAAAGCACAAAGAAAATTCTTGAAGAGTGTCAATTGTTATATGATGAAATAAAGAAAATAGAATTACCTTTAGAGGAAGATTTGAATGAAAAAACGGAAAAACTGGTAGATATGGAACATTCGTTGAAAAATATAAATTTGGGAGAAATTCCAACAAAGAAAAAGATTGTAGATGAGGAGAAAACATTTATAAAGGAATCTGTTCAAAAGTACTTATCAGAAAATACTGGAGATGATTTTTTTTATTTAGGGAATTTACAGGTTAAAGATTCTTGGGCTAATAAGCATACAGAGTATATAGGTAGTGATGATGAAAAAAGAAAACTGAAATTAATTGAAAATTTGAATTCTAATTTGTTAAAGTTGGATTTGTTGAATATATATGTAGAGACATTTGATAATATTATAATTGTACCATTGGCAATTCATAATGCATCAAACGAATTGGATAAGAATGTAACAGTGAATATACGAATAAAAGATAATGTAACAGAAACCGTCTTTCCGGGGAAAAATCTTTTTAATCCAGAATATCAATCGGAGAATGATGAAATAGGATTGGAAGGTTTTGTATATGATAGAGGTTATATAGAAAGTTTGTTAAAAATGGATGAAGACAGTTATATTTGTTATGATTCAGAAGCTTTTTACAGAGAATTTGATCCAAGTAGAATAAAAACACCGATATTTACTGGTACAGGTTTTGAAACGCCCAGATCGGATGCAATAGATTATGAGGCTGAAATTCAAACGTATGTTAAAATGCCAATTGACAAAAGCCAATATCAATGTACAGTTAAGTCCATTCGTCCAAATGAAATTATGTGGTTAGGACAAGTTCTGATGCTTAAAGCTACAGAAGAAAAAGTGATTTTGCAATATACTATTATTTCTGAAAATACAAATGGAGATCTGACTGGAGAAATAGAAGTAAATAATTAAAGAAAAATGGGGAAAGAGTAAATGAGCAGTAGACAAATACCAGCAAGAGTCGTAAAAGAATTATATGCCAAATCAGGAAATTGTTGTGCCTTTTCAGGTTGTAATGAACAGCTTTTTGAAAATGCTAATGTTGGACAAATCTGTCATATTCAAGGAGTTAATTCAGGTAGTGCAAGATATAATCCTGATTTACCAGAAGAAGTAGTAAATGGTATTGACAATTTAATTTTACTCTGTTCTAATCATCATAAATTAATAGATGAGAGAGAGGATTTATTTCCTGTTGAAAAATTATTGGAAATGAAAAAAGCACATGAAAATTTTGTCTCTCAAGCAATTTTTCAGAGTAATCGAAAAAGGTTTTTTGATAATCTACAAAGAATATTTCAAGAAAATAATTTTGATAGGATTATTTTAGAACAGGGATATGAAGCACCATTTGAAGATTCAGTTTTTGTAAACACAGACAATGGTTGTGAACAGCTTCGTAATCTGCTAAATACAAACTATGCTTTAGGATTATCAGGAGAGGAAAGAAGAGAAATATATATATTTGCTGAATCATTGGACTATGTTATGCAGGAAATTGCTATGAATTCTTATTCCAATGGAAACAGAATTGCCATTCCTAATTATAAAGAGGATGATTTTCGTATAATCAGAGAAAGACTGAAAAATTTGCATCGTGAATATGTAAAATATAGATTTGGAAATATATAATGTGACGAATGGGCAAGTCATTAGAGAGTGAACTTGCCCATTTATTATGAAACATTAAGAATTTATTCGGTTATTTTATTCTTATAAATCCTGCTCTTTCTCAATTTCCTGTCCACGTTCAGGCTTCTTTCCAAGAATCATATCAATATTGGCATCCACAGTCCGCAGTTCCCGTTCCTGGTCACGGTGGTTGTAAAAATCGGCTCGTTGTACTTCACGCAGTTCTGTGAGCCGGTCTTTTTCCTGATAGAGTGATTTCATGGAAGGAAGTTTCTGACCATTGGATTTTTCTTTCAGAACACGCAAAGCGGTTTCGTAAAGAGAGAGTTCAGCTTTATGCTCCTCATAAAATTTATTACGGTTGTGGCTTTTGCGGTATTGGGCATAGAGGTCTTTGTAGGCAAGGTACTGTCCGGTAAAATGTATTTGCTCATTTACATCTTTAAGCTGTTGTTCTGTATCCTTTAAAGATTTTCTGGCGGCACTGGTCTGATCGGATGCCTGGTCAAGTGCCGTATGGAAATCTTCAAGAGAGTTATATCCATGTTCTTGTATATAGGCAACAGTCTGAGCCATCTGTTTCAGATTGGAGAGTTTGACTTTTTGAGCATAGGCTTCACTCTGCTGTGCTTTGATACAGGTCTGTAAATCTATCACAAGTCGGAGATCTGATTTTATGAAAATGAACGGTACAGGAATATCGGAAGCATCAGGAGAAAGTGCTGTCTGCAAATCTTTCACAGTGTTTGGAACTTGTGGTTCTTCAGTTTTCATTTTCCTATCAGAGAGTGATTTTGCATTTTCCTTAAATGTCTGTAATAGAAAATCCTCTTCATATCGTGTTCCGAGATTACGTCCAGTGATATATTTTTTTCTGCCTGGATGAAGATAGCTGTACCGGTTTCTGCTGATCTTGAAGATGATATGATATTTTTTATCGAGGATTTGTGCAAACTCTTCTGGTGACTTGGCGGTGCTTGCAGCATCATCAATAGCATCTCGGAGAAACTGTTTCTCTGTTTGATAGCGAGTCTCTTTTGGTGTGATACCATCTTCAAGCATTTTCTGGTTGAGCTTATCAAGTTTTTCCTGTCCACGACGCTGTGCCCAGTATTCTTTTTCCGTGATTTTTCTTTCAGCAGGAGAGAGCAAGTCAACTTGATGCAGGCCCTCTTTCTGACACATGTCCATAACATCTTGTTTTAAGTGAGCAAGGTAGGCTGTGCTTAGGTGATGTTTATATCCGGCTTTTGATTCACAGTCAAATTCCATATAGGGTTCTTGGGGCACGTCATATTTCCGAAGACTGTTGATTACAATATGCACATGGATATTGCCGCTTTCATTATGACCGTCTGTATGAGTACAGACTAAAGCCTGATGGCCGGGAAAGTTCTTCTTTGCAAAAGTTAGCCCAAGCTGTTGTGCCCGTTCACCAGTCAGTCCACATTCCTCTCTGTCTTTTGGGTCAAAGCTGATAATGTAATGATGAGACTTGATCTCATTGAAATTTTTATTTTTATGGTAGTAGCTGTTTAGTTCCTGACATTCAGATGCAAAAGTAAACGGATCACAGTTCAGACCATCCAGGTAATATTCATCTCGTAATATCATATGCCCCTCATCATCGAGGATTGGCTTTTGGGTGTATTCATTATGCTGGAAGATGAGATACCGTTCGGATTCTCCATAGTCAGCATTTTTGCTTGCGATATGTTTAATCACTGCCACGGAAATCACCTGCCATTCTCATCACTTCATATTTCATCTCATAAATATCCCGGAGAGATTTTTTAATTTCTGTTCTCATTTCTGAGGAGATAATTCCACCTTGATTAAAATATCGGGCAATCTGATTGAGGTTGCTTCCTATCTTACCCAATTCACCAATCAGCTTTTTTATTTCTTTGACATCTGCAATAATCTCATATTTGATAATAACATTCTGCTTGTCCAAAGCATTGCGTATAAAATCAGAAACAGTCATGTTGGATGCAGTGGCTCTTTCCAAAAGTATCTCATATTCCGTCTCGCTCATACGCAGGTGAACGTCTTTGGTCTTGGTAAGTGATTCATCTTTTTTTGGTCTTGTCATTCAATGCTCCTTTCTGCATAAAGGCTCCGCACGGGAAAGAAAAAATTACAGCTTGCTGTGAAAGCAAGTGATGAAGAATCATCACGCTGTGACCATGACAATGGGAACCAATACGCATATCTTTGATTGCGGTCGAGGGTATGGGGAAACGAAATCCCCATCAAGTTGCAAGTGGCCAGTAACCCCGAAAGGGGTTATTGTGCTACATTGCGAAACTTGCTCTAAGAGAGAATCCTTTCCCATAATCATGCGTGGGAGACATCAAAAAGACAGGTAAAAATGTAAAAAAATAAAAAAAGTGAAAATTCATCTGACATTTTGCCCTCTGCCAGCTGTGATTAGTAGAAAAAGAGAGATCACAGGAGGTAGCCAGATGAAAAATATAGAAATGCCTACGTTGGAAGAATTGCAGGAAATGGCAGCAGTGGACATCCGTACCGTAGATAGAAGTACGTTAGTAGAGCTGGATGAAGTGGAGATTCATGAAGAATTACCGCAGGCAGAAAGAATTGCAGATTATATCAAGCAGATTAAAAATCCGTATTGCTATAAATCACATGGGGTAGTTGTGAAGATCAGCTTTGCAGGAAAATGCTCTCTGGAAGAAAGCCTAAGCAGATGTATCTCCATGTAAAAGGAAAATCGTCCAGAAAAAATAATCGAAAAAAGAAAGAAAAAGGTATGGTAGTAATCCAGAAGTTATGTTAATATGGATGTGGGTCAAAATTTAAAAGCATTCAAGGAGCCGTGAATTTCTTGGTTTACACCGCCACAGAGCGAGTAAAGTAGGAGGTTGATGGCTTTATGTATTTCAATCAAAAGTCTATTTTAGCAGCGGATTATCTCCGGTTATCCAGAGAGGATGGAGACAAACTGGAGAGTGACAGTATCCGCAATCAAAGAAGTCTCATTAACGATTTTATAAAACAGCACAAAGAGATTCAGCTGGTCGAGGAATATATCGACGATGGATACAGTGGAACGAACTTTGACCGTCCGGCATTCCAAAGGATGCTTGAGGATGTGAAAAGGAAGAAGATCAACTGTATCATCGTAAAAGATTTATCCAGATTGGGAAGAAATTACATTGAAACAGGAAGGTATCTGGAAAAGATCTTTCCATTTATGGGTGTACGGTTCATCGCAATCACAGACCACTATGACAGTGCTGCAGGATCGGATGATGCAGATCAGATCATTGTTCCGTTTAAGAATCTTATCAATGATGCTTATTGCAGGGACATCTCAATTAAAATCCGAAGTCAGTTAGATGTAAAAAGAAAAAACGGGCAGTTTATTGGCAACTTTGCAGCCTATGGATACTTAAAAGATCCAGAAGACAAGAACCATCTTATTGTTGATGAATATGCGGCAGATATTGTACGGCTTATTTTTAATCTGAAAATAGATGGGTACAGTTCACAAAGAATAGCAGCCCAGTTAAATGAAATGGGAGTTTTGCCGCCATTGGAATATAAGAGAAGCCGAGGGATGAATTATAACAGCGGATTCCGATCCGGTTCTGATCCTAAATGGGCAGTCACTTCTATCAACCGTATTTTGCAGAATGAACTTTACATAGGCACAATGGTTCAGGGAAAAAACCGAAAGATCAATTATAAGGTGAAGAAAAGTTCTCCTATCGCAAGAGAAAACTGGATTCGTGTAGAAAATACACATGAAGCAATTATTCCAGAAGAGAGTTTTCAATATGTACAAAGTCTGTTGGAAATAGATACCCGGATCGCTCCGAAAAGAAAATCTGTTTATTTGTTTTCTGGATTTGTACGTTGTGGGGATTGTGGTGAAAACATGGTCAAGAGAAGCACAACGAAGAAAGGAAAAAAATACTGTTATTATCATTGCTCCACTTATAAGAACAAAGAGGGATGCAGCTCCCATCTGATCAGTGAAAAAATGATTTATGAAGTTGTCCTGGATTCTATAAAAAAGCAGATCACATTATTGCTTGAAGCAGAAAAGATCATCAAGAAAAATGGAATGGATACTTACAAGAAAGTGGAGAACCGGTCATTAGAACAGCAGTTAATGGCACTTTATGAGGAAGTGGAAAGATATAAAGACTTAAAGGCGAGACTGTATCAGGATATGGTAGACGGTATTGTCAGTAGAGAAGAGTACCATGAATATAATCAGAGATTTACAGAGAAGATGCAGAAAGCAGAAAAGGCGAAACAGGAAACGGAAGAGAAGAAAGAAAAGTTATCTGCGGAAGAAAAACGGATGCACCCATGGATAGAGGATTTCAAAAAATATAAAAATATCCAAAGCCTTGACCGGAAAGCAGTTGTTACATTGATAGAGCAGATCATTGTATATAGCAAGGAGCAGATTGAGATTCAGTTCAAGTATAGTGACGAGATGCAGGAAATGATAGAAGCAGTGCAGATCATACGTGAGCGGCAGGAACGGAAAGGAGAATTTGTATGCGGTGCGTAAGTTATACCAGAATAACTTCCTGTAAAGAGGACGGAAAGATCCCGGCGGATATTATAAAACAGCAGGACCAGCATATACAGGAATACTTGAAAAAACAGGGATGGACATTATCTGCAAAGTATTGTGACAGAAAAAAAGATACAGAAGAGAACACAGTTTTTGAAGAACTGACAAAAGATGGGATCAACCGCAAATTTGATATGGTAGTTGTAGACAGCATTGACAGATGCGGAAGGACAATATCCTGTGCAGATGATGTCTTAGTAAAAACATTTGTCCCGGCAGGAATACATTTTGCAGTTGTACAGGATGAGTTTATCAGCATTGGAAAAACGAAAGAAGAATTATATGAATATATAAAGAAAGCTAGGTATGCGGCAGTTCAGTTAAAAGGCATGAGAGAGTATGCAGTCAGAGAACAGCTGGAGGGACTTTATACCGTGCATGATGAAAAGTATGGATACATTCTTTCTGATGACCGCAGGGAATTGCTTATTGATGAAGAAGCGGCAGTTGTTGTGCGGGAGATCTTTCAGATGGTATTAGATGGTATGCCGATTGCAAATATAGTGAAAATTTTAAATGACAGTGGAATAGAATCTCCGATGGTGCATAATGCACGAGTCGGTCATAAGGTATGGCCGACATATGACAATAAATGGTTATTCTGCTCTGTAAAGAGAATCCTTAGATGCACAGCGTATGCTGGTTATTGGCAAAAGACGATCAACAAAAAAATTTGTACACTTCCTATAGCTCCTATTTTGGAAGAAGGCATGTTTGAAAAAGTGCAGGAGATTCTCAATAAGAGAAAGAAGCCAAGAAAAACAAGACCAGGTAAAAATGGATTATTTGTAAAAAAGATATTTGATGCCGAGACAGGAAGAAAAATATCACAGAGAAATTTTAAAACGGGGGAAACGGTTTTTCTTTTCGCAAGTGGGACGAATCAGCTTCCAAGAGATAAAAGTACCTACATTTCTTTTGAAACCGTGATTGCTGAAGTAAGAAAAGCCATACAAAGAGAAATGGAACTGGCAGAACAGATAAAAAAGAAGCTGTCAGCCAGAGAAGCAGAATCAGAAAAATATGAATGGTTGAAGCAGTATTCACAAAGAGCGTGGACAATCTTTGAAGAGATGGAGCAAGTGGAAAAAGAGCGTATTCCATTATATCAGAACTACCAGACAGGAAAAATCAATGAAGAAGAATATCTGGTGGGAAAAGAAGAAATACGGGATCAGCTTAGTATGTATGATGGAGATTTCAGTGAACTTATGAAAGAGGTATCCGTTATCGAAAAAGCATATAGCAATAAAAATGAATGGTTAGAGACTTTTAAGAAAGAGAATCTTCCGAAAGAACTACAGCCAGAGCATATCAATAAATGGATTGAGAAAGTATTGATAAGAGATTTTAAAGAAGTGCAGGTATGTTTATCCAGGCAGGAATGGAAAAAATACTTTCCAGCAGAATGGATGGAGGAATAGGGATGGCAAGAAAGAGCAGAAAAAACAGAAACGTAGAATCTAATATACAAACGGTTGTCAAAAAAGAAAACTTACTGGATACGGCTGCGTATATTCGTCTGTCTGTTGAAAACGGAGGAAATGAAACGGATGAAACATTAGTTGTGCAGCAGATGCTTGTAGAAAGATTTATAGAAGAGCATCCGGATCTGAGACTGGAAGAGGTATACATTGATAATGGATTTACAGGCACAAATTTTGAACGTCCTGGATTTATGAGATTAATGGAAGATGTTCGTTCTGGAAAGGTGCAATGTATCGTTGTAAAAGATTTATCCAGATTCGGCAGAGACTATCTGGAAACAGGATATTATCTGGAGACTATATTGCCAAAGTTAAATGTACGCTTTATTGCGATTACGGATGATTATGATAGCTCCAGAAAGGAGGACAGGGAAAATATAAGTGTTCCCATCAAAAACATGGTAAATGCCATGTATGCAAAGGATATGTCTAAAAAGATCCTGGCGGCAAAGGAAGCACAAAAGCGGAACGGAAATATTACGTTATCTAAGGTTGCATTTGGTTATGTCCGTTCTGAGGATAAAACAAGACAGGTCGTAGATGAAACGGTTGCTCCGGTTGTGCGTATGATATTCCAATGGACATTGCTGGGAGTCAGTAAAAGAGAAATTGCGGACAGGCTGAACCTGTTGGGAATTGCGACACCCGGACAGAAAGAAAAAAGAAAGATAGCAAGAGTTCCACTTGAGGAGACAAAGTGGAATGGAGGAACTGTCAGAAAAATATTAGAAAATCCAACCTATACAGGAGATATTGTCACAGGAAAACTGAAACAGTCTTTGTACAAAGGAGTGAAACAGTACCATACCGAACCAGAAGAGTGGGATGTGCAGAAAGATATGCATACTCCGCTGGTTGCGAGGGATGATTATGAGGAATTGCAGGAAAGCAGAGAAGAGATTCATAAGGTAACGAAGAAACGCCAGTCCAGATATACGAAGGACAGACAAAAATATCAGGATAGTTTTCCGGGAATGGTTCGCTGTGGAGAGTGTGGGAACGTTATGTATTTCAGACGATATACCCATAATTATACAACCAATGAAAAAATGGGAAGCGATTACTATTGTGGGAATGAACAGTGTTCCAGAAATTTGATAGAAGGAAACTTACTCAAGATTCTTGTGATGGATCAGATCCAGATTTTGATCAAGAGTATGTGTGACAGAAAATTGCTTTTGCAGAAAATGAAAAGTGCAACAAAAGGAAACAATATTTTTTATAAAGTAGTGGAAAAGGTAAGGACATTAGAGCGTAAGATCGCACAGACGGAAGAGCGCAATACAAGACTATATGAAGATTATGTAGCAGGTATTGTGGATAAAGATGATTTTGATATGATGAAGGAACGCTATATAGGGGAACTCCAAAATCTCCGGGAAGAGCTTCAGGTACAAGAACAGAATCAAAGGATCTTGGAAAAGAAAGCAAACCGATATATGGATATGGTAAATCATATGGAAAAATATCTGGATAAAAGAGAATATAATGAGGCACTTATACAAGAACTGGTGGAATATATAGAAGTATATGCAGATGGGAGTATCCATGTGTGCTTCAAATGTAAGGATGAATTCCAGCAGATAGCAGAAGAAATGGAAGGTGTTCAGATTGGCTAATGGATTGTATTTAAGACTCTCTATAGCAGATGGAGATTTAGGGAAAGAAAATAAAGATGAAAGCAACAGCATTGACAACCAGAGATCACTTCTTGTCAATTTTATCACTGACAGAGAGGACATGAGTGATGAATACATAGAATATGTGGATGATGGGTATTCCGGAACGAATTTTGAACGTCCGGCATTTAAGAAAATGATAGAAGATGCGAAGGCAGGAAAAATAGATACCGTCATTGTAAAAGACTTTTCACGATTTGGGAGAGATTATATTGGAGTTGGAGATTATCTGGAGCAAGTGTTCCCACTCCTGGGAATCCGCTTTATTTCATTAAACAATAATTATGACAGTAAAGAGTACATAGGAAGAACGATGGGATTAGATATGGCAATCAATAATCTTGTCAACAATCTTTACAGCAAGGATATATCCAAAAAATTAAAGAGTGCCTTGAAGGTGAAATGGAAGAATGGAAAATGGACAGGCTCGAAACCTCCATTTGGTTATTTAAAAGATGAAGAGCATGGATGCTGGAAAATAGATCCGGTAGCAGGTAAATATGTCCGTATGATATTTGATAAAGCAATGGAAGGCTGCAATACTTCTCAGATCTGTTATTACATGAACGAGCAGAAGGTGCCGACACCTGGAAAATATAATCAGATGAACGGATTGCTTCGGCAGGGGAATTATAAAATGCCAGATAAGGAAGTTGTTTGGGATACCGGAATGATCCGTACAATTCTTGGAAGATTTGAGTACACAGGTGCTTTAGTTATGGGAAGGCGGCATACCGTAGCGGTTGGAAGTAAAGTAACAAGAAAGACAGCAGAACGAGATGTCGTTATCCGAAAGAATATTAATCCGGCAATCATTACGGAAGAAGAGTATGACGTGGCAAGTGCATCTATTATGTTTATGACAAAGCCAGAATATCGTGGTGCGAAAGACTTCCTTCTGAAAGGAAAAGTGCGGTGTGGAAACTGCCACAGATCCTTAGCTTATACAGATGGTGGTATTCATCCAAAAATATATTGTCCCCATAAAGTTCAGGCAGGAAGATATTCTCATTGTTCTGAAGATGCGTATCCGGTATCTGTGATAGAGGGACATATCTGGTACTCTTTAAAAAGGATACTAAGGATATTGGATTCGGTGCAAAGAGAATCCGAAGAAAAATATACGGATAATAGTTTTATAGGGAAAAGACAACAAAAGGTGTTGGAATCGGAACTGGAAAAATTAAAAAATGAACGTATCCATCAGTATGAAGCTTATGCAGAAGGCGTACTTAGCAGAGAAAAATATATAACAGTGAAGAAACAGCTGACAGAAAAAATCGAAAAGATACAATCCGAACAAAAAGCACTTGCCAGTGTGATCATTGAAGAAGAACGATACAGAAGCCGGATAAGAACAGCAGTCCAACAGTTGGAGGTACAGATAGAAAGAGGAAAGCTGACCAAAGAGATTATAGATACGATGATTGATACGGTGTATGTGTATGATAAAAAACGGATTGAAGTAATTTTAAGATTTGATGATGTTTTACAAAAGGTGATCTCAAAATATATGGAAGGAGCGAAGGGTGCATGACATTTAAAAATTTTATGTATAAAGGGGTATTGATGATAACTGTGCTGGCATTGATCGGATGGCTTGGAAAGTATCTGTATCTGGTAGATGGAGAAATCGACTGGTTCCGGCTGATGCTGGTATATGGTGTTCCGGTAGGAATCCCATATATGTTTTTCGTTATTCCGTGGCATTGGGATTTATCTGGAATACTTGGAATGCTGGCATTGTGTGTGATTGTTGGAAGTTTGATAGGCAGCTTTATTGCAGTATTGTTGCTAATTCGTGCAGTGGGATATGTAATAGGGTATCTATTCAGCTTCTTTGTGAGAAAAGTAAAAGGGAAGTAATGAATTATGTAACATAACTTAAAAGAAGCTAGAAATTGTAGTGTGATTTCAGAAGTTCGCAAATAGAGTATATAGGGTTAATGTATGAATATGAAAATATATACATTAACTCTATTTTTTATGATATGATAATAAATAAAAATAGAATGTATGGAAAAATCATGAAAATCAGAAAGAGTGGATATGGTTATGAGTGAGTATGCAGAAATAAAAATTGGAAAGTTATCATTATGTTGGTTTAGAAATTATTTAGATAAAGATATTGTGAGACTATTTTTCTCAAAAAACGATCTAGTTGTAATCCCTAATGAAAATGTAGATGATTGTGATGAAGAGGAAGGTACATATACTAAATATCTTTATAAAACAACCGTACAATGTGCAAAAGAACGTTTAGATGCATATGGTTTCAGTCTTAGCAATATGGAAAAAATATTTAATGATAAGATGACTCAGGCGGTAGATTATTCATCTTTTTTATATCATTTGTTTGGGGATTATGATGAAGAGGATAAGAGAAATCAAATAAGAATTAAGAAAAATGTTTCATTTAGAAAATGGAAAAATGCCATGAAAAAAATTATAAGCTATGAAGTGGCAAATGGAAATATACAATTTAGTGGAACACTAAATGATATTGGAATTACTACGGAATGTGATAAGGTTATATTTTATGCATTGAAGGAGGAAGATAGTGAATCATTTTATGCATTAAATCCCGAGATAATCCATTATGCATATATATACAGGCTTATACTGGAATGTTGTTCAAATGATGCAGAGATAGAATTAGATTTTTCCAATTTGGAATTATGGGCAGATGATTGTATACCAAAGGCTTTGGAAGCAACGGAAGATATTGAAAAAATAATTGTTCTTGTTGAAGGAACAAGTGACAAAGATATTCTTGAATTTGCAATGTCACATTTGTACCCTCATCTTTCTGACTTATTCTATTTCATGGATTTTGATGGAAAAAATGGTGGAAAAAGAGAGGGAGGAACGTCATTTATAATTAAAAATCTCGAGACTTTTTATTTTTCTAAAATCAGATCCAAATTTATTGCAATTTTTGATAATGATGCGGAAGGATACGCTAGTAAATGCTCGTTATTAAATAAGGTGAAGAACTGGCCAGACAATTTTAGAATATTATTGTATCCAGAACTTGAAATATTTCGTAAGTATCCAACTATTGCACCTAATGGCTCTATGGTGCTTGATGATATTAATAGAAAAGCGGCATCTATTGAGTTGTATTTGCCAGAATCTATTATTAAGTCTAACGGAGAATATTATCCCATCGAATGGGAGTCTAGAAAACGAATTAAAAAGGCAAATGGTATTGAAGAAGCATTGTATCAGGGAGTGATTTCTAATAAAAATGATATAAAACATAAATTTCACAAAATGCGTAATCAAATTCAAAATAGAGATACTATTTTCGTAGCGGAGGAATGGGAAAATATGAAAAAGTTATTAGAAACAATAGTTTTTGCTTTTAAATAATAAAACATTATTTTGAGAATTAGAAATTTTATATGTCGATATGGTGAATATATTCACTATATAATAAGCATGAAATACATATATTTTAGAATATGTAAAGGGGATTAAAGAAGTGAAAATAGAACACTTTTATTATGATGAGCAGGAAAAATGGTTTGCACAGATGAAAGCTGCAATGAAGAAACACGATGCGGAACTGAGTAAAGAAGAGAGGACATTAGAACAAAAGAAGAGCGATATGGAGTTGCAAAACATCATCCAGAATGCTGAGAGAGAAGAAAAACAGACATATAGAATCGTGAATACAGAAAAGTATTGCTGGTTTAAGAATATCACAAAACGAGTAATTCAATTTGCACAGCTTTCTGGGTGTAATATAAAAATTGAAACATTGCCAAGTATGGATGCTGTGATTAAAATGCAGACGGGATGTATCTGGTTGCTTAGTGATGGAGAAACTGCTCAGCAAGATAAAAGAGTGATACAGGAGTTAATAGATCAGGCAGAGCATGTTTACATAGGAAATAGTGAACGAGAAGGTAAAAAAGTATTGGACATGGAATTTATTTTTAGACTGTATGAAAAATTGAAAAAAACAGAGAATTAATGTGTTTTCAGAGGAATCTTACTGTGATAAACTTATAGGAAAAACGACGGAGGATAAATCAATGTTTGACACAATTCATCATATTGCAATTATAGGAAGCGATTATGAGAAATCAAAACATTTTTATGTTGATTTACTGGGGTTTGAAATAATCCGGGAAAATTATCGAAAGGAACGGGATGATTATAAAATAGATTTAGCTTGTGGAGAGCAGGAGATTGAGCTATTTATTATAAAGGATGCTCCGGCCCGTGTGAATTATCCAGAGGCACTTGGTTTGAGACATCTGGCATTTAAGGTAAAAAGTGTTGACGATACGGTTAAGGAGCTTAACGCAAAAGGAATAGCAACAGAACCGGTACGCTTAGATGATTATACTGGAAAGAAAATGACATTTTTCCATGATCCAGATAATCTTCCATTAGAAATCCATGAATAATCCACTATTATGATTGCTGTTTGGAATACTATGGTATATCCAGATAGAAGATAAGAAAAGAAAATCTGTGGACGAAACTTCTATAGACAAGAGAAAGCTCAGAGAATTCAAACTCTGGGCTTTTTCTATATCATTTTTCTTTTGCTGTTCTCATCCAGTTTTTAAGGAAAGTAAGTGCATCTAAAATTTGTTCCCGTTCTGCAGGAGTGCAGTCAGAAATAATATCAAGAAGTTTTTCTTCTACAGCGAGAGAAGAGACGGCGTCTTTATGAGAAGAGGAAGTGATTACAGAAACTTCTTGTATAGATGTATTATCGTTTAATAATTCATTTTGAATCTTTGTGTGCATAAGCTCCTGGTGAGAAGGGTTCATGCTGTCAATTTCTCTTAGCATTTCTGCATAAGAAGAAATCTTTTCAGTGATGTATTCATTTGCAAAATAAATACCGATAGTATCAGTTGTTGTATCTTTATAAAATCTTAGGTTTGCCTGTTCTTCCATTCTGAATAAAAGTGAAAACAGATCAGAAATAGTACGGATGTCGAAATCCATAAATATATTAATGCTAATTCCTAATGCATCAGAAATCTTCAATAATTGCTCAGGCTTTGGTTTCCTTTCATCGGATTCATATTTTTGAAGTGCACTTATGCTTAATCCGGATTGAGAAGCAAGTTGTTCCTGAGTAAGTTCATGAGAAGTTCTGAAATAACGTATTTTTTCTCCTGTGGTCATTCTTAATACCTCCATCAGCAGTATAACATACTTTTTTCAGATGGTGGTACAAAAAAAGATAAAAATAATATTGACATACACAAAAGTGTGATATATAGTATGTACATACACATAAGTGAAATATAAATATAATAACACATACAAAAGTGATATAAAAGTGTCAGTAGGAGTCATATAAACGCAACTAACTGTCACAAATGTGTACATGAAACAGCAAGTTAAGATACAGTTAAGTATAAGTACAGGAGGAAGAGCAGATGGCGGAAATAATTTTTGGAATTGATCATGGTAATGGAAATATGAAGGGAGAAACATCTTCGTTCCCATGTGGAATTGTAAGGTATACTGCACAGCCAGGACGATTTATGAATGAAGATATTCTGGAATATGAAGGTGCTTATTATACTTTATCGGAAACAAAAATGCCGTTTAAAGCAGATAAAACGGTGGATGATGACTATTTTATTCTGACTTTGTTCACACTTGTGCAGGAGGCACGAAAGAAAAATATTAACCTTACAGGAAAAGATGTTGTTCTTGGAGTGGGTTTGCCGCCGGCAGATTTTGGGCAGCAGGCAGTAGGATTTAAACAGTATTTTATTGATCATTCCCGTCATGGCATCAGTTTTAGAATGAATGACAAACCGGTTAGTTTTTATCTGAAAGATGTATTTGTAAGTCCGCAGAATTTTGCAGCGGTCATGTGTTTTAAGGCGAGTCTGTTAAAGAAGTACCGGACAGTAAACTGCATTGATATAGGCGATGGAACGGTAGACCTTTTAGTGATTCGAAATGGAAAACCAGATTTATCGGTGAGAGTAAGTGAACGTTCCGGTATGGCGGTACTTCGATCTGAGATTTCTAACAGGATTCAGCAGAATTATGGGATTCATTTGGATTCCTCAGATGTAGAACAGGTCTTAATGGGGGAGGAGACTATTTTAGAAGAGGAGATTATTAAGGAGATTTATCGTATGGCAGATGATTGGGTACATATGATTATTAATAAACTTCATGCACATGTGACAGATTTCAGAACAAATCCTGCTATTTTTCTTGGAGGAGGAAGTTTATTATTGAAAAAGCAGATTGAACAGTCACCGGAATTTAAATATATTGAGTTTATTGATGATGTGAAGGCGAACGCAATCGGTTATGAGAAATTAGCAGCTGCCCGTATTCGTAGAGGATAAAGGATGAAGAGATGGGAAAGATACGAATTGTTTTATTATTTGATGAAGAAAATGAGAAGCAAAGGCAAGCTGGTGAGTTCTTAAAAACACAAAAGAGATGTAAAACAGCTTTGATCACGGAACTCGTTCATGCATGGATATATAATAAGGAAAGAAAAGCACTATTTCCTGATAAACGTATGTCAGGAATTGATATAGAAAAGGTAAAAGAAGAATTATTGCACGATAAAAATTTTCTCTTACAGATAGAAAGCTCAATGAAGAGAATGGATGAAAAAACGGTATGTGAATCAAGGGAAGATTGTGGTGTGGAGGGATCAGAAAGCGGACTTGATATGGATGTAGACATGATGCTGGACGGGCTGGAAATGTTTGAGATGGGTGTATAAAAAATACCGCTGAACAGGAAGAATCTTTCGTGTTTCAGCGGTATTATTTTTCTTCTTCTGAAATAAATCGTATAATATCATTTGGTGTACAGTGAAGTATCTGGCAGAGTTTTTCAATAGTCAGAGCTGTAATATTCTGATCTGTTCGTAAGCGTTGTAAGGTACGTTTATCAATACCATGATTTAGAAGGTCATATTGGGAAATATCTTTTTCTTTCATGGTATTCCATAGAGGTGTGTAGTCAATCATATACAAAATTACCTTTCTAGGAATTGAGAAATAGGTTGCCTACATTATAAAATTTGAAATTATGAAATAATATGGTGAACATAGTCACCATAATGCGAAGAAGTGAAAAAAGTTGTGATTTTGTAAGACTGCAAAAACATGAGTAAGGCTGCAAAATTTAAGGTAAGGCTGCAAAGAAAAGGAGATGAATTTCAGTGAAAAGGAAAATAAAAATCTCTGAAAAGTACCATTTTATCAATGTTTTGGACGAAAATATATTTCAAGGCTGCAAGGTTGTAAGGCTGCAAAACAGGGGACTGTTTCTAGTCGAGGACATGCGGATGAAGCGGGAAAGGTCTGCGAAAAGGCGAATGGAATCTGCCAAATGCCGACCTATAAATGATAATATAAAGGAAAAGAAATTTGTGTTACGTGCAGTAAGTCATGGCGCATAGGAAGGTGCGACGCACATGATAGATTCTTTAGGATACAGATTGAAGCAGCTACGTCAGGAGAGAAAACTGAAACAGGGACAGGTTGCAGATATAATAGGTGTAAATAAAAGGCAGATCAGTGCCTATGAAAATGATAGCAGACAGCCATCGTATGATATTCTGATTAGATTAGCTGTTTTATATCATGTGAGTACAGATTATCTTTTGGGATTTCAGGTGTCAAATAGAACGTTGGATGTATCAGGGCTTACAAGGGCAGAATACACAATGATAGCTGATCTAGTGGAAAGCATGAGTGAGAAAAATAAGAAATTAGAAGATATGTGAGAAGAGGATGACAAGGTAGGTGCATGATGGAAAATAAAGAGGACTATAAGATATATTCTACTGTAGAGAAGCAGGAAGTGGAATGGTTATGGTATCCGTATATTCCATATGGAAAACTTACCTTATTACAGGGTGATCCGGGTGATGGAAAATCTACTTTTATGATAAATATTGCGTCAGCTCTCACCAGAGGAGGACTTCTTCCAGATGGAAAAAAGCTGGAACAAATCGGGAATGTCATATATCAAGGTGCAGAAGATAATGTGGGGGATACGATAAAACCACGGTTAGAAGAAGCAGGAGCAGATTGTGACAGGGTTGCATTTATAGATGATGCAGATATGGGATTGACATTTATAGATGACCGGCTGGAAAAAACGATTCGGAGTTTTCAAGCAAAGCTTCTTGTATTAGATCCACTTCAGGCATTCATGCCTTCTAATGCGGATATGCAGAATGCAAGCCATGTCCGTTCCATTATGCGTAAACTTGGGAAAGTTGCAGAAAAACATAAATGTGCGGTGGTGATGATTGGACATATGACAAAATCTTCTGGAGGAAAAAGACTGTACCGAGGATTAGGAAGTATAGATATAGCAGCAATCTGCAGAAGTGTTCTTATGATCTCAAGAGATGAAAAGAATCCAGAGATACGTTATATGTATCAGGTAAAATCTAATCTCGCACCAGAGAGCAATGCCGTAGGATTTGTTATGAATCCAGATAAAGGATTTCAATGGATAGGAAAATGTAATATTGATAAAAGAGCAGAAGCAGTTGTATGTTCAAAGAAAGCAACCAAGAAAGAAAAAGCATCCGAGTATCTGAGGATCATGTTATCGGTAGAAGATGTACCAAGTGCAGAGATTATACGGCGAATGGATAGGATTGGAATTAAAGAAAGAACAATAAGAACTGTGCAAAAAGAAATAGGCATAGAAGCATACAGAAAACAGGGAATATGGTATTGGCATATGCCTGAACCAGAGGAAGAAGTTGATGAGGAATGAGTTTTAATTATAGAGTAGCTGGTTATGTAAAATTAGCAAAGCTATGGGAAAAAAATAAGGAAGCAGCTCTTAGCTATCATAAGAGATATTATAAAGAAAAATGCGATAAGATTCCGGGATGGATATTACAAGGCGTATATGTAGATATTACCGGACAAAAGTTAATATATAAAAGACCACAGATGCTCCATCTGCTAAAAGCCTGCCGGAATGGAGAAGTTGATTGCATTGCTGCCCAGACGAAAGCGTATTTGGCGGCAAATAGTGAAGAATTTTGCTATCTGCTCAAATTTCTTTCAGAAATGCCAGGGCTTATAGAATTGGTAACTGAAGATGAGAAATATCATATTAATACGATCATGAATCCAGAGCAGCAGAAAGAAGCATTAGAAAAAATGGCAGATGATTATGTGAAACTGGATGAAGCAAAGTATAAAAAATGGAAGGAAAAGATACTGCAGGGAATACAGGAACTGTAAGCAGGAGGTTGAAAGAGAAGTTGGCTGTTGAAGATATTTATGGAGTAGAGGAATCCGAGGAAGTAGATACAGAGAAAATCGAGGATTGTGAAATCATAGATACCGAAGGAAACGTTATTTCTTCTACAGATTCTTCAGATATAGGTGACTGGGAAAAAAGACATAATGAAATTGAAGAGCAGAGGGAGAAAATCCGAAACCGTGTTAGAAAACCACGTTCTGGAAATGGTGTGATCCGGGAAGCAAAACCAAAGCCAACCATATCCGATACAGGACATAAACAAGTTGGAGTATATGCCCGTGTAAGTACCAAAAGTACAAATCAGGTTTCTTCTATAGAAAATCAGACAAAATATTATACGAAAAAAGTTGGAGATACACCAAACTGGACTTTGCATGAGATATATAGTGATGAGGGAAAGTCAGGCACATCTACTCAACATCGAACAGAATTTAAAAGAATGATCGAAGATGCGTCTCAGAAGAAAATTGATCTGATTCTCTGTGCCAGTGTATCAAGGTTTGCAAGAAATATGTCTGATTGTATGACATTAGTACGTCAGCTAAAAAGTATGAATCCATCCCATCCAGTAGGGGTATACTTTGAGACAGAAAATATATATACTCTTGATCCGGATTGTAAACAGAATCTCTCTATCCATGCGATGCTTGCTGACTGGGAATCAGCAAATAAAAGCAGGAGAATGATACTTTCTTATGACCAGAGGATATGTACAGGACAATATCCAGTGCTTGATCTGTTAGGATACCGCCACACAAAAGAAGGAGAACTGATCATTCAGCCGGAAGAAGCGAAAACAGTCCGTTTTATTTTTCTTGCATACATAGGCGGTTATGATTGTGATGAAATAGCAGAGATCCTGACAGAACGGGAACGTCCTACACTCAGAGGAAGAACCGACTGGAATGCTTCTATGGTCATGAATGTTATGTCAAACGAGCGTCGGTGGGGAGATCTGGAAGCCAGAAAAACTATAGTTATTGATTATGTTGAGCATAAATCAAAGAAAAATGAACATGACAGGGTATCCGCTTATGAAGAAGATCATCATGAGCCAATCGTATCACGGGAAATCGCCCTAGCGGCACAGATGGTAAAGAAAAGTTCCAGAAAAATGACAGAGGGTGTTCCAGATTTTTCGGTGATCCACAAAGGAAATTTAAAAGGTTTTGTTTCTATCTGTCCAGGCTGGGGCGGAATAGATGGCAGTGCTTTACTGGAGATTTGCCAAGAGGTATATGAAGAGGAAGAATTAGAAGAACTGAATCATAAGATCCGGATATGGTCAGGTGAGGAACAGGGAAAAGTTGTTTCCATGGCATTATCCGGGTATCAGGTTCCACACGGAATTTATTTTCTAAATAAGAGCCTTCCTGCATTGACTGTAGGTAGAAGAAGGATAAAATTCAGTAAGGCTTGCCATGAAAAACTGAATTATTGCAGATGGGTGGAGATATTGTATCATCCAATTATCCAGACAATCATTATCCGGCAGACAACACCAGATAACCCAAACTGTCTTGAATGGGAAAAAGAAGATGGAAAGCTTGTCTCATCTATTTCGTCGAGGGCATTTTCTACAGCGATTTATGAGAGTTTACATTGGAAAAAAGAATTTAGCTTTAAATTCCGTGGTATTACAAAAGAAAGAGGAATGTCAAAAATACTTGTGTTTTCATTGGATGAACCACAGATTATTGTTGGTAAAAAGTATAAAAATCATCCCGATGTAGAAAAAGAAAGTAACCAGCCTTTTGGATTTGTAAAGTACAAAACAGATACAGGGCAGGAAAACAAACCAGAAAACAATGGTATTATATGTGCTTATCCGGAAGAATGGATGAAACGAAGGATAGGCATTAATTATTTTATCCGGGAACAGAGGGACAGCATGATTAATGCCATAACAGAAGAAGATATAGAGGAAACAGGAGTTGTAGTAGAAAATCCAGTCATAGGACATATACCGTCCAGGCAGGAAATCGTGAATGAATTAGAAGAACTTCTGATGACCATGTAAGGGGTGAGAATATGGGAGAAACCACAGATAACAGACCAAATAATCAGGAAGGACAAAGTTTTACAGCAAGAGAGTTTGAACTGATACAAGAACTTGTACGTTCCCGTATGGAAAAGAATGAGGAACTACAATATGAGAGCTTTGAAGGATATGAACTGCCACCAAGAACACAGTTTTCCATGTTGAAGAAACCAGCAGTAAGTATTAAATATGGACAGCTGACCTTTAATATGGCAGCAATCCGGTTATTTGAGGGAGTAAAACATGTTCTCACAGTCGTAAATACGGAAAAAAAGAGGCTGGCTGTTGTACCTTGTGCAGAGGAAGAAAGTGCATCTGTAGAATGGGCCAGAGTCAACAAACAGGGCAAATGGGTGAATAAGAATATCACATCCGTAGATTTTGTAGAAAATCTATATCATTTAATGGGGTGGAACCGTGAGTGCAGATATAAAGTGCTTGGTCGTGTAGCAGCTTCTGATCGTGGACTGATCCTTGTCTTTGAAATGGAAGAAGCAATCATGTTTGCACCAAAGAAAGAAGAATTTGTTGATCCGGTTACAGGAGAAACAAAAAAACGTCAGGTTAAATATTATCCGGATGCCTATAAAAACCGTATTGGTCGGTCATATACAGAATATGAACAATACCGGCAGTTAAATCTTTTTGAAGATTTCGGAAACTACAACAAGGAACAACAGCCGGAACATGAAAATTCAATAGGAAACAATACAGAAGGTACAGAAGCACCTATGGAAGCAACTGTGCCTGATTATCGTATAGAAAATCAACCACAAAGCAATGTAAATATAGAAGAAGGAGTCGATGATAATGGAAATAACGAAGAAAATACCAGTACCAACCTTGGCATTACAGGGCAAATGGGATTCCATTAACATCGGTGTGGGTGTAATTGCAGCACTGGGAAATCCTTCGCATATATGCCTGCTCAGAAATATGAAAGAAAAATCACTTGCAGTAATAGCTTGTGATGGCAAGGATACTATGTCTGTCCGTGTACCTGATGGATTTCTGGAATTACATAGAAGTTTTAAGATACACAGTAAGCAATTCGTGTACGAGACACTCATCGGATGGGGACTAAATCCGGAAAAGACGTATTCTTTTAAAGGGGAGTATCTGGAAGAACAGAAAATGGTAGTTTTTGGATTAAAAAACGTGAATTGAAGGAGTAAAGAAAAACATTTACGACTTATTGCTGAAATATCCTCTGTATGGTAATATAAAATAAATAATTTATAATTGATACCTTAGAATGGGGGTATAATCTATGGAATTAAAAAAGATATTGATAATTACAAGTTCTGTAGATGAAACAGTATCATATATCATGAAAAAATATTCTGAAATAGTAGATTTTTTTCGAGTTGATGTTGATAAATTTTCAGAATATAGATTTTGTATAGGTAATAGTGGTTGGAGCATCTCTGATAAATATTCAACAATAGATTCCGAAAGTATATATTCAATATACTATAGAAAACCAATGCTCCCGGATTTAAGAATGTATGATTCTCAGTATCATTTATTAATTCAGAGAGATATAATTTCAATTATTAATGGTATAGTTGATTCTTTTCCTGGAAGGGTAATTACAAAACCTTCGATTCTTCGAAAAACTGAAAATAAAGTATATCAAATGATTTATGCAAGTAAGTATGGTTGGAGTATTCCCAAGTCATATATTGGAAATGATGAGGAGAAAGGTGGTGAATATACACAGCTGATGTCTATAATAAAACCGTTGACTACTGGGAAAACATATGGTAAGAATGGTTGGGAATTATATCAAACAAATATGTTTAAAGGAATTAAAGAAGATATTAGCTTAACCCCGATATATTTGCAACAATATATTAGAAAGCAATATGAGGTTCGCCTTACAATTATAGCTAGAGAAGTATATGCTGTGAGGATTGATACAAAAAATAAAATTGACTGGAGATTGGATTATCAAAATCATAGATATACATTAATTATTTGCCCGGAGGATATTATAAAAAAATGTTATCAGATGATGGATGATTTTAATTTGATATTCGGTGCATTTGATTTCATTGTAACACCAGAAGATAAATGGGTATTTCTTGAGGTGAATCCGAACGGTCAATGGTTATGGTTGGAGCAAAGTCTTAACCTTGATATTTCTAAAAAGATACTAGATAATCTTATTAAGTAAGGAAAGAATATGTGGATAAAAAGATTATTTTTGTTTATATGGGCATATATTCCGATATTTGCATTGACGGATGATTTAAGTTTTTTAGCAGCAAATAAAGGTGCTACTCAACATGAATATTATTTTAGTATAATAAGCATTTTGTTTGGAGAGAAAAAAATACAGTTTTTTTCATTTCCTATTAAACAACCAGGAAAGAAGATGATCTGGTTTAGAATAAAAAAACTTTCGGATATGGATGCTTTTAATTTGACAACTGTGAAAGCAAATCAATTGAAGATAGGTTATACAAAACATTATGATGAATTATCTACAGATATAGATAAAGATATTGAAAAAGAAGCGTTATTAAGGCATTTATCTGATGAACAGTCAAGAGTGGACGTTAGTTATAATAAAATAAATGCTTTTACAACTATTATAGTTACTGTGATACCAATTGCGATTGCCTTAGTAAATTGGGATACGATTTTTTCATTAAATTTGTTTGGTATATTTATTGTTGTTTGGTTAATTTATGCAAATATAAATTTATGTGCATGGATATTTCAAGCAATTAATGTTAGAGGTTTTATGGCAAGTACATTTGGAGATTTGAAGAAAAGTACTGAAAAACAAAAAGAGCAAACCTGGCAAATTTATTATGATTGGCAACAGTCTAAACGAAAAGCAGATATGTATGTTTCATTTGTGATGAACACAAAGATATGGATAATAACAGTTATTATATTGACAATTATTTTTTCTGTATTTTTACCGTTCAGTAAAAAAAGTGTAATTGTTCCTTCCGGTGAAGATAACGTATATACGTTAGATGTAAATTTAATAGAGAGTACATACGACAAGTCAGCAGCAGATTGGTATTTAATACTTGCAAAGCTTCAAACAGATAAGTATTCGCAAGTAGTTGTTTTGTATAATAAGGTTAGCGATGCTGATGTTGCCAATAAATTAAATGAATTTCAAAATCAGAAAATTATATGGATGTCAGATAATACGTTACAGAAAAATCAGATTAAAATAATTTTGGAGAAATAATTATGAAAGAAAATTTAAGAAAACATATATTAAGTGAATATACAAATACTATTGGAATGGAAATGACAAGTAATCCAACTCTTAACACAGCCACAATGGAAATATCAGATCCAGATGAATTTATGTTGCAATCAGAAGGACCTACTGTATTAACTGAAAATGTTGAGATGTCAGATCCCGACGAATTTAAGCTATCAGGACCAACCTTGTTTACAAAATCAACTGAAGCTTCAGATCCAGACGCATTTGTAATGGGAAATCCGACTTATCTTACTCATGCAGTAGAAGAGTCAGATCCAGATGAATTTCAGTTATATGGACCTACATTGTACGAAACAAATACGATTGAAACATCCGATCCAGATGAATTTCGCTTATCTGAGGAACTTTCGAAAAATAGTAATATATTAATGTCACAAACTAGACATACATATACAGTTGAAACATCAGATGAAGATGAATTTTTACTTATGTAGGATGCGAAGAGAGGTAAGTAAAATTTGATAGAAATATTGAAATCTTCTTTAATAGGCAATACAATAGGAATTGTCTCATTAATAGTAGGAATAATTAGCCTGATTATAACGATAAAGACAATGCGGTCTGCTAAGAGAATTGAAAGAGATATAAAGGAAGCGGAAGCAAAAGCTGTAGATAAGGATCGCTTTAATAAGTATAAAGAAGGCTGTATAAAAAGATTAGAATTAAAAAGAAAGGTTGCAGCAGAAGAGGGAGTTATAACATATTCCTTATGTAATGATGTATTGGCTAGCCTTAATGACTTAAGAGGATATGGCAGAATCATATCGGAAAAGGATATAGATTTCATTAATGAAAAACGTAGAGAATTGATGGAAATATCAAAAGAGTTAAATGGACAGAAAAAAGATAACTGGGAAGCTTCTCAAAAATTTGATGTAATAGTTTCAGATATTTTGAATATATTGAGAAAGGGAGAATATGCATTATGATGGGAGATCAAGTGGAAGGTTTTGTTGAGGGTTTAATAGAAAAAACAAGAGAGGGAAAATTGGATTGGAAACCGTTTTCTTCTTTTAAAAATAGAAGGGATATTTTGGAAGAATTGGAAAATGGACGAGGCGATTTTGATTATGCGACAAATTCTATAAAAGAATCAAAGTCTTATTTTTTGCAATCAGGGGAAGGTTTTGTTTTTTTATTTGAAATTTATCATGGAGATTCACAAGTAGCATCTCCTTTAGATAATACTATAGGGTTGATGGTAAAAATCAATAGCGTATTACCCCTTAATAGTTTGCTAGGATACACAGAAATGATGCAGGAAGAGATGGAAAAATTAAAGCTATTGGTAGAAAATTACCTTGAAGAGAAATATTGTTATCCAGACGTATTGTATAATTTTATGCACGAAGTACTAGAAGATAAATAATAGGAAAATATGTTTGATAGAAAATAAATGGATAAATATGGAAAAAAATAAGCGGAGCTTCTGAGAATTGATCAGAAGCTCTTTTTTTTGTATAAAAAGTTGTTTCTGAGTTGACATAAGGAGGGGATATGAGCCTGGTAGGCACCAGACCACCAACACTCGATGAGTGGGAGAAGTATGAACCACACCACAGAGCCAGAATGTCATTCAGACCGGGACTGACCGGGCTATGGCAGGTGAGTGGCAGGAGCAATATCACGGACTTTGAGGAAGTGGTGAAGCTGGATACCCAGTATATTAGGGAGTGGAGTGTTAAGAATGATTTGAGGATTATTTTTAAGACTGTTGTAAGTATTGTGCAAAGTGATGGAGCAATATAGAAAACCATCGCATTGGAAAATCCTATCCATACGGATGTGTACATAAAAAATCTTGGGATGAAGGAGAACAGAGGACATGAAAGTATGTTTAGTTGGTTCGTCAGGAGGACATCTGACACATTTATATATGTTAAAGCCGTTTTGGAAAGATAAGAATCATTTTTGGGTTACATTTGATAAAGAGGATGCAAGAAGTCTGCTTGAAGGTGAGAAAATGTATCCTTGTTATTATCCGACAAACCGGAGTTTAAAGGCTCTTATTAAGAATACCAAGATTGCATGGAATGTGTTACACAAGGAAAAGCCAGATTTGATTATTTCCTGTGGTGCAGCAGTTGCGGTCCCGTTTTTTTATATTGGTAAAATGATGGGCGCAAAGTTGGTCTACATCGAGGTTTTTGATCGAATTGATAAACCGACAATGACAGGAAAGATGGTTTACCCCATTGTGGACAAGTTTGTTGTGCAGTGGAAAGAGCAGAAAAATGTCTACTCAACAAACCGTATTGACGTAGCATCGTCGAAAAGAACCTGTTTTGCACACTAATTGAGTTGCTGAAATTGGCTATATTTCACAGCTATATGAACTGAAAATGCCAAAAATCTATACAGAACGCTGAACTTTTGACCCCTGTGGCACAAAATTGACACATCTTTTTCAGAAGAATCATAGAAATGGCGAAAAACAGGATAAAACAACAAAAATCTATGAGTTTATCATTAACGTCTGAAACTGCTGTTGAGTACACTATCTGACCTGCTAATGACACCTACATCATAACGGTTTGTTGAGTCATGAAAAATAGAGAAAAACAGATGATTTCTACCTCATAAAACAGCTGTTGAGTAGAGCCTGGATGGTGATGATAAATACATGTTTTGTGCAGTGAGAGTGAATGATTTGTTCATAACGAACAATGAATAGTGAGAATTTGGCCAGGTGATATATACAGTTTTAATAAAACACATGCACCGACAGGGTTCGACTCAACAATCCAACACTTAGAAAAAACGTCATTGCAGGGTATACGGGGTTCGACTGTATAAAGCATCAATTCGGTTATAGAGAAATAGGGACGAGTGTACTCAACGGATGTTTTATGAAGTAGAAACATGATTGCTGGGGTAGTTGGATACGACAGCATAAGAAAACACTTAGCCGAGTGTGGTTATCACACAGTGGAAATTAGAGGGAAATACCATCCATATGGATGTGTACATAGAAAATTAGAGGATATGCCCGATGAGGACCGGAGGAATAAATGAATTATGGATATTAAAAAAGAATACGAGCGATGGCTGATGAATGCAACTGCGGATGCAGATGTCGCCGCTGAACTGAAAACGCTGGATGATACAAAAATTGAGGATGCTTTTTATCGTGATCTTGCTTTTGGCACCGGCGGTCTGCGTGGCGTAATTGGTGCAGGCACGAACCGAATGAATGTCTACACCGTGGCGAAGGCTTCTCAGGGCCTGGCTGACTATCTGAAAAAGAACTTTGCAGAGCCGTCTGTGGCCATCGGCTATGACAGCCGCATCAAGAGCGATGTGTTTGCAAAGGTGGCTACGGGCGTGTTCGCGGCCAATGGCGTTAAGGTCAATATTTGGCCTGCTTTGATGCCGGTTCCGATCGTGTCTTTTGCAACCCGTTATCTGCACACCTCTGCCGGTGTCATGGTGACCGCATCTCACAATCCCAGCAAATACAACGGTTATAAAGTCTATGGTGCGGATGGTTGCCAGATCACCACTGAGGCCGCTGCTGAGATTCTGGCTGAGATCGAAAAGCTGGATATATTTGCAGATGTCAAGAACAGTGACTTTGAAGCGGGAATGTCAAACGGCATCATCCGGTACATTCCGGACGAGGTCTACACGGCCTTCGTGGAGCAAGTCAAGAGCCAGTCTGTTCTCTTTGGCGAAGAAGTCAACAAGAACGTGGCCATCGTGTATAGTCCGCTGAACGGTACCGGCTTGAAACCTGTGACCCGTACCTTAAAAGAAATGGGTTACACCAATATCACTGTTGTCAAGGAGCAGGAGCAGCCGGATGGCAACTTCCCGACCTGCCCATATCCCAACCCGGAAATCAAGGAAGCTATGGCACTGGGCATGGAGTATGCCAAGAAGTGCAATGCCGACCTGCTGCTGGCAACCGACCCTGACTGCGACCGTGTGGGTATCGCTGTCAAGAACAAGGCAGGGGAATACGAGCTGCTGACCGGTAACCAGACCGGAATGTTACTGTTGGACTACATTTGCAGCCAGCGTGTGAAGCACGGCAAGATGCCCGCAGACCCAGTCATGGTCAAGACCATTGTCACGATGGATATGGGTGAACAGATTGCGACTCATTATGGTCTGCGCACCATCAACGTGCTGACCGGCTTCAAGTTCATCGGTGAGCAAATCGGCAAACTGGAACAGCAGGGCAAGGCGGACAGCTATGTGTTCGGTTTTGAAGAAAGCTATGGCTATCTGACCGGCTCCTACGTCCGCGATAAGGACGGCGTAGACGGTGCCTACATGATCTGTGAGATGTTCAGCTACTATGCTACTCAAGGCATCAGCTTGTTAGACAAGTTGGACGAACTGTACAAGACCTATGGCTACTGCTTGAACACGCTACATAGCTATGAGTTCGATGGCAGTGCTGGTTTTGCTAAGATGCAGAGCATCATGCAGGCATTCCGTGGCGATATCAAGGAGTTTGGCGGTAAGAAAGTTGTTAAACTGTTGGACTACGCACCAGGTCTGGATGAGCTGCCGAAGTCCGATGTACTCAAGTTTCTTCTGGAAGATAACTGCTCCATTGTGGTGCGTCCTTCCGGTACCGAGCCAAAGCTCAAGACCTATATCTCTGTCAGCGCAGAGAATAAGGAAACTGCTGAAAAGGTGGAAGCAGAAATTCGTAAAAGTGCCGAAGAGTACTTGAAGTAAAGAGTAGAGGAGAAAACAAATGAATATTATTTTACTTTCTGGTGGTTCAGGTAAGCGTCTCTGGCCTCTTTCTAATGACGTGCGCAGTAAACAGTTCATCAAGCTGTTCAAGAATGATGACGAGTATGAGTCTATGGTGCAGCGTGTCTATCGTCAGATTACTACGGTAGATGCTGACGCAAAAATCACCATTGCAACGAGTAAATCGCAGGCAAGTGCTATCAAAAACCAGCTGGGTGAGAAAGCATCCATATGCGTAGAACCTTGCCGCCGCGATACTTTCCCAGCCATTGCACTGGCTGCAGCATACCTGCACGATGAGATGGGCGTTGCCGAAAATGAAGCTGTTGTTGTTTGCCCGGTTGACCCTTATGTAGATAATACCTATTACGAAGCCGTTAAGACCCTACAAGAATTGGCAGAGCAGGGCGGTGCAAATCTGACTCTGATGGGTATTGAGCCGACCTATCCTAGTGAGAAGTACGGTTACATTATTCCTGAAAGCGGCGAAAACGTTAGCAAGGTTAAGGAATTCAAGGAAAAGCCGGATGTGGAAAACGCTAAGAAATATCTGGCTCAGAGTGCGCTGTGGAATGCAGGTATCTTTGCGTTCAAGCTGGGCTATTTGCTGGACAAAGCACACAGCATGATCGACTTTGAAGATTATCGTGATCTGTTCAATAAATATGATACCCTGACTAAGATTAGCTTTGACTATGCTGTGGTCGAGAAAGAGTCCAGCATTCAGGTTCTCCGTTACAGCGGTGATTGGAAGGATGTCGGCACTTGGAACATGATGGCAGAGGTCATGGCGGATAAGACCAAGGGTAAGGTCATTCTGGACGAAACTTGTGAGAATACTAATGTGGTGAATGAGCTGAATATCCCGATTCTCTGCATGGGTTGCAAGGATATGATTGTTGCCGCCAGTGGTGATGGTATCTTAATCGCTGATAAAGAACGCAGCGGTTATATGAAGCCTTATGTGGAAAAAATCGAAACAGAGGCAATGTATGCTGAGAAGTCCTGGGGTACTTATACAGTTATTGATATTCAGCCTGGCTCTATGACAGTCAAGGTTTCCATGAGAGCTGGCGAGCATATGACTTACCATATGCATAACTACCGTGAGGAAGTATGGACTGTAGTTTCTGGTAAAGGTAAGGCAATCGTTGACGGCATGGAGCAGGTACTTCGCACTGGTGATGTAATTACTATTGCGGCAGGTTGCAAGCATACAGTGGAGGCTATTACGGCACTGGATATGATTGAAGTACAGCTTGGAGAAGAAATCAGCGTTGCAGATAAGATTAAATTTCCGAAGGAATAAAAAACAGTGGGAGACAGAGTAATGGAAATCATGAAATTAATTCCGACGGGTAAAGATTATTTGTGGGGTGGTACTCGACTTCGGGAAGAATATGGTAAAAAAATTGATTTAACACCATTAGCAGAAACTTGGGAGTGTTCGGTTCATCCGGACGGTCCAAGTTATGTGGCAAATGGTACATATAAAGGAAACACACTTGCCGACGTGCTGAAAGCACATCCAGAGTACCTCGGTACAAAAGTTGAAAATGGTGAACTTCCAGTTTTGGTTAAGTTTATTGATGCAAAGAAAGACTTGTCCGTTCAGGTTCATCCTAGTGATGACTATGCAAGAGAGCATGAAGGCGACAACGGCAAGACGGAGATGTGGTATGTCATTGATGCTGACGAAGGAGCCAGCCTGATTTATGGTTTCCAGCATGAGGTAACGGAAGAAATTCTCCGGAAAGCGATTGAAACAGGAACACTGGATAAACACTTGCAAAAAGTTCCAGTCCACAAGGGAGACACCTATTTTGTTCCAGCTGGAACTGTACATGGTATTGGTAAGGGCATACTGGTGGCTGAGATTCAGGAAAGTTCTAATGTGACTTATCGAGTCTATGACTATGACCGCGTAGATAAGAATGGTAAAAAACGTGAGCTGCATTTTGACAAGGCTGTGCAGGTTATGAACATGAAAGTTGCACCAGATGTGAGCCAGAAACCGAGAATAGTGAAATACTATTCTGGCTGCTCTCGTGAACTACTTTGCCGTTGTAAATATTTTGAAACAGAAAGAATACAAGTAACGAAAGGTTTTGCATTCTCTGTTATGGATGCATCTTTTCAGGTGTTAATGTGCCTGGATGGATATGGTGAAGTGCAGACGATGGATGCGGAACAGAGACCGATGCGATTCAGCAAGGGTGAAACGCTGTTTTTACCAGCTGGGTTGGGCAGGTGTCTTGTTGTTGGAGATGCAGAGCTGATTAAGGTTCGGTGCTAAATCAGTCAGTGGTGAGGATGAATAAATGGCAAGAATGAAATTTATGAATACGGAGATTGATAACCTGACAATGCAGGAAACATTGTGGGCCATTGATCAGCTGATTCAGGAAAAAAAAAGCGCATATGTGGTGACACCTAATGTGGATCATATTGTGCAGCTTGAAACAAATAAGGAACTGCAGGCAGTATACAAGAATGCATCGTTAATTCTGACAGATGGTAAACCTCTGCTGTGGATTGCTAACTGGTACGGCACACCGATTAAGGAGAAGATATCTGGATCTGATTTGTTTCCTCTTCTTTGCGAGATGGCTGCTGAAAAAGGATATAAGATGTTCTTTTTGGGTGCGGCAGAGGGCGTGGCAGCAAAAGCGGCAGAAAATCTTATGAATAGATTTAAGGGCCTACAGGTCGTTGGTACATACTCTCCTCCATTCGGCTTTGAAAAAGACCCTGTGGAAATGGATAAAATTAAATCCATGATAAAAGAGGCAACCCCACATATTTTGATTGTTGGTTTGGGATGTCCGAAGCAAGAAAAGTTTATGTATCATCATTGTGCAGAGCTTGGAGTTCCCATTTCTTTTGGGCTAGGGGCTAGTTTCGATTTTGAGGCCGGAAATATTAAGAGGGCTCCACGCTGGATGGCAAATCATGGGTTGGAGTGGCTATTTAGGATTACTCAAGATCCCAAACGGATGGCAAAACGTTACTTGGTGGATGATCGAAAGATTCTTGGTCTAGCGATTAAGTATAGAAAATAATGTATTAGATTGGAGCGAGTCATGGAAACACTACAGAATCAAAATGTTTTATTGTTTACAAGAACAATGGGACTTGGTGGAACTGAAAATGTAGTATTACAGCTTTGTGAAATATTAAATCCAGTAGTGAATAAAGTTGTGGTTTGCTCATGTGGTGGAGTAAATGAAAAACGCTTACAAACTATGGGGATTAAACACTACACGATACCGGATATAGAGAAAAAAGATTTAAAAACAATTTTTTCAACACTGAGCCAAGTAAAAAAAATTGTAAAAAAAGAAGAAATTACAATTATTCATGTGCATCATAGAATGGCGGCATTTTACACTGCATTGTTGAAAAAGCAGAATAGTCGCTTGAAATTTTTTGCCACGGCTCATAATACATTTACCGATAAGAATGGACTTACAAGATTTGCATACAAAAATGCTAGTGTTATAGCATGTGGTGAAGAAGTAAAGACTAATTTGGTTGATTACTACCATCTGTCAAAAGATAAAGTGGCAGTAATACATAATGCTGTCAAACCTTATATAAAAATTGGCAGCTTATTATTGTAAATGATGGTTCAAAAGATGCTACACAAGAAATTATACAACAGAAGTGTAGAGAAGATAGTAGAATAGAGGGCTATTTGATTGAAAATTCTGGTCCGTCATGTGCAAGAAATTACGCCCTAGAACATGCAAAAGGAAAATGGGTTGCTTTTTGTGATGCGGATGATTGGTTTACGGAAGAAGCTCTGGAAACGATGATAATGGCGATGCATGGTGATTCATGCCAATTGTGTGCATGTTATTACACGTCAAACTGTGATAATAATGATATAGTTTATTGGGCTGGGGGAAAAGCAATACTTCAGTTTTTGACAAATCCGGAGATCGGCGGATATCTGTGGAACAAACTATTTTTGCGCAAGCTAATTGAAATTGACAAAATTAGATTTGAAAAGGATATCTTTATTTGTGAAGACCTCTTGTTTGTGATCCAATATGCGAGTGGGATTCAAAATTGTGTTGTAGTTCCTAAGAAGTTGTACAATTATGATGTTCAGCCGAATGGATTAACAAGCGCTGCATTTTCAATGAAGAAGGTAACACAACTTGATGCGCTCGAAAAAATTGTTTGTGTATTACTGGATAATAACGATAAAGTGAATTTGGAGATTGCGAAGAAATTGCTGGTAGAAAAAGCAATTTTTATCCGTCGAGATGCAACCAAGGCCATAAGAAATGGCTCATTGAAAAGAGGAACATTAGAGGATAAGTATGTAAAGGAAAAAACGAAAAAAATATGTCGACAATATGTGAAAGAATATGTATTGAAATCTGACTTTCCAACAAAATTTAAGGGAATGATGATCGCATATTGCCTTGTATAAAAATGAAAGGTGAAAGTGAGTGTGATTGTGTGAAAAAGATAGGAATACTGACATTTCATAAATCAATTAACTATGGATCAGTACTTCAGGCTTTTGCGCTGAGCGATTTGTTGAGCAAAAGAGGCTATGCTGTTGAAATTATAGATTATGAGCCGGCATCATATAGTATACAGTATCGGATCTTTGAAAAAAATACAAGTGTTCATAATGTTGCCGCCAATATTCGCAGATTGTCCGTTTTTGATATTCTGTGGGAGCAGAAAAAAGGATTTGAGAAATTTCGAGAGGAATATCTCCCATTGAGTGCCTGCAAGTTTACACAGGCTTCCTCTCCACAAGAGTTTTCAAAATACTATGATGCTGTGATATGTGGTAGTGATCAAATTTGGAATGTGACGGCCAAAGACTGCGACCCGATTTTCTTTTTGCCGGGAAAACAATCGTATAAGAAAATTGCGTATGCTGCAAGCGTGAATACTGCGACATATAACGAAGATGTATGTGATGATCAACTCCGTAAAAACATACTGGATTTTGATTATATATCGATTCGGGAACACAGCGGAGCAAAAAAGATTTCACACTTTCTGAACACAGACAAGCAAGTTAAAGTGCAGCCGGATCCCAGTTTGCTCCAAACGAAAGAAGTATTTGCTGCGATTGCCTCTAAGCGTATTGTAGAAAAGCCATATATTTTTATGTACTGTGCAAATTATCAGGAGTCTACAATTCGAACAGCACAAAAGGTATCGAAGTTGTTAAAGAAGCCGGTTTATACGGTTCCTGTGTGTAGATCAGCGACTCAGATTGCAAAATTAAAGGAATCGGGCATTAGAATTATCCGGGATAAGAATCGTCCGGAAGATTTTCTGAGTTTTATCATGAATTCGGATCTTGTCCTTTCGGATTCTTTTCATGGTACAGCTTTTTCTATAATTTTTGAGAAAAAATTCTTTTCTGTTAATGACTATATTAATGGAGAATATGTAGATGATGAACGTATTCGTAACATATTAGGTGAGATTGGAATTCCTGAAAGATATATTAAAGAAGAAGACATACAAAATCTTGATTTTCAGAAAGAGATTGATTATACGGATGTAACTGGTAAAAGACTGGAACTTGCAGAAAATGCGATAAAGGACATGACAAAAGCGATTGAAGACTGACCGTTTGGGAGACTAGAGAGAATGGAAATGAACCGAAGCAGAAATGCTACACGCAACATAATATTTGGAGTTATCTTGAAAATATATCAACTTGTGCTGCCATTTGCCATGCGCACAATTATTATGTATGAATTAGGGGTAAAATATCTTGGACTAAATAGCTTGTTTACCTCAATTCTTCAGGTATTAAATTTGGCGGAGTTAGGTGTAGGAAGCGCAATGGTGTTTTCTATGTATAAGCCTATTGCACAAGAAGATTCAAAAGCGATTTGTGCGTTGATGAGGCTGTATAAAGTTTATTATCGCGCAATCGGATTGGTTGTGTTTGCCGCAGGCATGGTGCTGCTTCCGTTTATTCCGAAACTGATTGCTGGCGATGTTCCGGATGGCATTAATATTTATGTACTGTATCTGTTAAACTTAATGGCAACAGTATTCACATACTGGCTCTTTGCGTACAAGAATAGTATCTTACAGGCTCATCAGCGTCAGGATGTTGTCAGCAAGGTGACGATTGTTACAGATACATGCAAGTATATTCTGCAGATTGGAACGCTTTTTGCATTTCACAATTATTATTACTATGTGTGTGTGCTGTTGCTGTCACAGATATTCAATAATATTTTGACTGCAATAGTGTCAAATAAGCTGTATCCACAATATCAGGCAGAAGGAAAACTTCCGAAAGGAAGCGTAAAAGAAATCAACCAGAAAATCAAAGATTTGTTTACTTCAAAATTGGGCTTTACGATTGTAAGTTCGGCAGATACAGTGGTTATTTCAGCTTTTCTGGGATTGGAAGCACTTGCAATATATCAGAATTACTATTATATCATTAATGCGGTCATGGGTTTTGTTGCGATTATTTATTCGTCTATTACCGCAGGTGTTGGAAATAGTATGATCGTGTATGATACTGAAAAGAACTATCACGATTACCGAATTTTTACGTTTTTAGCATGTTGGATTACAGCATTTTGCGTCAGCTGTTTTTCTGGATTGTTTCAGCCATTTATGAAACTTTGGATGGGAAAAGACTTATTGTTGCCATATCCGCTGGTGATTCTTTTGTGCGTCTACTTTTGGGTATACGAATATATTATGATGGCCAGTGTCTATAAGGATGCAGGCGGTATTTGGCATGAAGACAGGTTTAGACCACTTCTTTCTGGAATAACAAATTTAGGTCTGAACTTATTGACGGTGAAATTTCTTGGGCTTTACGGAATTGTTCTTTCGACAATTATCAGCATGGTTATTATTAGTGCACCGTGGATCACATCGAATATTTTTAAATTGATTTTCAAAAGAAGTGCTAAAAATTATATTTTAAGACTTGGCTATTATTTACTGACGGCAGTAATAGCAACAATGGTTACAAATCTGGTGATTGGGTTTATCCCAGGAGGAGGGTGGATAGGGTTTATTGGAAAAGCAGCGATGTGCGTATTAATATCAAATGTTGTGATTATTTTAATGTTGTTTAAAATACCGGAATTTTCGGACGCGATTTCTTTAATTGCAAGAATGTTTCATATTGAGAAAGTTGTTCAAAAGATTCAGCAGAAATAAGGATACAGAAAAATGATAGAATTATTTGCGGAGAAGAAGGATTGTTGTGGCTGTGGGGCATGTATGAATATATGTCCTAAGACAGCAATCTGTATGGAAAAAGATGGATACGGATTTGTATATCCTAGAATTGATATAGAAAAATGTGTCGAGTGCGGTGCCTGTAAAAAGGTATGTGCATTTCAAAATGAGCCAACCAGAAGACAGCCACAGAGAGTCTATGCGATTGCAAGTAAGAATAATGACCTTGTAAAAAAATCCGCTTCAGGTGGTTTGTTTGCGACGATGGCAGTGCATGTGTTGGAACAGGGCGGTTGTGTATATGGAGCAGTTATGCTGCATGAAGAACATGAACTGCATATTCGACATGTCTGCTGCGAGACAAAAGCGGAACTCTATCGTTTGCAAGGCTCAAAGTATGTGCAGAGTTCTTTAGGATATATTTTTAAAGATATCCAGCAGAAATTAAAAAAAGATGTTTTTGTTCTATTTTCAGGTACTCCCTGTCAGGTGGATGCTTTAAAATCATACCTTAGAAAGGATTATCCGAATCTGCTGACAGTAGATATTATTTGTCATGGTGTTCCAAGTGAACAATTTTTTAATGATTACATCCACTACACAGAGAAAAAAATTGGTGGAGAAATCAATGAATTTAAATTTCGGGATAAATCTTCGGGTTGGGGATACAATTTAACCGCAAAGTACATTCAAGTGGATGGTAGTACTGAATATTATAGAACTGCTAGTTCAGATTCGTCTTATTTTGATATGTTTATTAATTCTATTGCGTTGAGAGAAAATTGTTATCATTGTAAATACACAAATGGAAAACGAACGGGCGACATTACGATTGGTGATTACTGGGGAATTGAAGAGGAACATCCAGAGACATTGGAACAAAATGGAGGCCGGTTGAGCGAAAAAAATGGTATTTCCGTTAGCTTGATCAATAGCGATAAGGGAATTGTTTTTTTTGATGAAATAAAAGAGCAATTTGATTATTACGAATCAACCTTTGAAAAAGCAGCGAAGCGAAATACGCAGCTGGTACATCCGGTGAAACTTACGAAAGCAAGAAAAAATGTATTAGAAATGTATAGAAAATGGGGGTATGGATCGGTTGAATTTTATTTCTGGTGCCGTATTCCGAAACAGAAAGCGAAAAGTATTGTTAGAAGAGTTTTGCCAAAAGAAACCAGACAGAAAATCAAACAATTGTTGCATAAGTAAAGTGCTGGAGGAAGTAGATGTTAGAGAAAGGTGATTTGGTATCCATTGTAATACCAGCGTATAACACAGAAAAATATATAAAACCAATGATTGAATCATTAAAGGCACAAACGTATCGAAATCTGCAGGTTATCTTTGTTGATGATGGCTCATGCGACGGTACGGCAGAGATAATTAAAGAGTATCAGAGAGAAGATCATCGCGTAGAGTACTATTATCAAAAGAACCAAGGTGTTTCTATAGCCAGAAACAATGGCCTTAAAAGGGTTAAAGGAAAAAAACTATTTTTCTTTGACTCGGATGATACATTTGAAAATGATTTGATCGAGAGCTGTGTGAATTTTGCAATTGCTCAGAGCGTGGATGCTGTACTGTATGGATATGCAGATAAAGTGTTAGGAAAAAAGGAAAATGAACATGTCTTTGAGTTACATGGAAGTTTCCGGGACGATCAGATTGCAAAAGAGGTGATTCCTTCTTTTCTGGGACATTCATACGAGGATGTAAATGAGTGGTTAAAAGGAAAAAGAGGTTTGCGCGCTGGAAAAGAGCATACGGCACTTTGGAGAATCATGTTGGATGTTGAAACGATAAAAAAGAACAACCTTCAATTTGATGCTTCTCTCTCTTTGGGAGAAGATACTAAATTTATCAATACCTATTTGCTCTTTGCTGAATCAATTGGAGTTCAGGAACGTACCCTTTATTATCTGACGATTCGAGAAGGAAGTGCTAATGTTACGAGTAATGGAAATCCGATTTTAATGACAAGAAATAAAATCAAATTAATTGATGCTCGTAAACAAATTGATTCGATGGCAATAAAAGTCGGAGTCAATACAAATGAATTTTGGCAGGGAACTTTGATTTTCTCAGCGGTTCAGCTTGCCTTGAGGCTTTCCCATAATTCAAAAGCATCTTCAAAAGAAAATTATGCTGTTTATGTCGAGTATCTTAATAATCCTGATGTCCAGAAGGCGGTAAAAAACTATCCGCCGGTTGTAGCAGTGAAAGCACTCCCATTCTATATGCTGAAATGGCATATGGGGAAATTGTTATTTCATCTGTGTAAATTGTTGCCTGAAAGTGTAATGAATCGGTTTTAATAAAATGAAAGGAGAGAATGCCATAGTTAATGGCGTTAAATAATATGAAAACAGCAACTATAACATTTCATGCGCCTAATAATAACGGCTCATTTCTTCAAGCCTATGCACTACAAAAATATATAACAACTCATTTTGATAACGTTGAAAATGAGATTATTGATTTTCAACCAGAATCACAGCAACAGCAATATGCTATTTTTAGAAAAATTCATTCTAAAAAGGATATATTAAGAAATTTAATATCGTTCTGGCATTATAAAGCGTTATCTAAGAGATTTTTGGCTTTCTCAGAAATGCGTGAAAAATATTTAAAAATGACGAAGCGTTGTACTACAACAGAGGAAGCGATAAAAATTGCTGGTAACTATGATTTAGTTATAGCTGGAAGTGATCAGATTTGGAACACGACTGCAAGAGATTTTTCAGAGGCATTTTTTCTTCCGGGTATTTCCAAGAAGTCTACATATGCTGTAAGCTGTGGTTCACATTTAAATGAAGTGGATTGTGATAGAATTTGTAGTGCTATGGAGACATTTGAGAATGTTTCAGTAAGAGAAATTGATACAAGAGAATTTCTTGAAAAGCATACAAAAAGAAGCATTGAGACCGTTTTGGATCCTACATTTTTACTTACAAAAGAAGATTATTCGGGACTATACGATAAAGAGCGTATCTTAAAAGAAAAGTATATATTCCTTTATACGATCAACTATGATGAAGATGCATTAAAACAGACAGTAAGAGTAGCTGAGAGGTTGGGAGGGTGCAAAATTGTAACTCCTTTTACGGGATATAGTGCAATAAAGGCTAAAAAATATGGAATAAAAGTCATGTGGGATGTGGCACCAGACGCTTTTTTAAATCTGATTGAAAATGCAGAATGTGTATGTTCCAATTCTTTTCATGGGATTGCGTTTTCCATTATTTTTAAAAAAGAGTTTTATCGAGTAGGAGCAATGGATCAAACTGGTAAAATAAAAAAAGACGATAGAATTGATAATATTTTAAATTGGTGTGGGTTGAGCAATAGGAATTATGGAGAAACCAATGGTAACAGAAAATTGATTATATACAGGTGGAACACACATTAAATACATTGAGAAATCGTTCTAATCAGTATATATATAATATGTTAGTTAATTAAAAAAATAGGAAAGAAAAAAATATGAACACAACATTACTTATCATGGCAGCCGGTATCGGTAGCCGTTTTGGAACAGGAATTAAACAGTTGGAGCCGGTCGATGATGCAAACCATATCATCATGGACTACTCAATCCATGATGCGATTGAAGCTGGTTTCAATCATGTGGTTTTTATCATCCGTAAGGATATCGAGAAAGAGTTCAAAGAGGTCATCGGTGATCGTATTGCTGCTATTTGCTCTTCTCATAATGTAACTGTGGACTACGCTTTCCAGGATATCAACGATATTCCGGGAGAACTTCCGGCAGGCCGTACAAAGCCGTGGGGAACTGGTCAGGCTGTGCTTGCAGCCAAGAAGGTAATCAAGACCCCGTTCATTGTAATCAATGCAGATGATTACTATGGCAAGGAAGGCTTTAAGGCTGTCCATGAATATCTTGTGAATGGCGGCAAGTCTTGTATGGCTGGTTTCGTTTTGAAGAACACTCTGTCCGATAACGGCGGTGTGACTCGCGGTATCTGTAAGATGGATGAGAATGGAAACTTGACTGAGGTTGTGGAAACCAAGAACATCGTAAAGACTGCAGATGGAGCAGAGGCAGACGCTGTGGCTGTTGATGTAAATTCTCTGGTTTCCATGAATATGTGGGGCTTGACTCCTGATTTTCTGGATGTGCTGGAAAATGGTTTCAAGGAGTTTTTCGAGAAAGAAGTACCGGGTAATCCTCAGAAAGCCGAGTATCTGATCCCAATCTTCATCGGTGAGCTGCTGGAGCAGGGAAAGATGTCCGTAAAGGTCCTGAAGACCAATGACACTTGGTATGGCATGACCTATCATGAGGATGTCGCAGCCGTAAAAAACAGCTTCAAGAAAATGTTGGCGGATGGTGTGTACAAGGCTGATTTGTTTTCAGACTTGTGATATAATGGGAGCGGTAGCTCCCTACGCTGCTCGTAATAATATCACACACCTCTCCGTGGTGAGCAGTAGGCAACGATCTTATGATCGGCGAAGATGTGATAGATTTTTATGTTAAATTGAAAGAAGATGAACATATGTTATCGCCAGAGTTAAAAAAACTTTTAAATGACCTCCAGGCAGGAGAATCAAATATAAGAATTGATCGAGAAAAAATCCAAGCTGAACTTGAGGCTCTCGATAATACACCCGTATTTCTGAAGCATAGCCTTTCAATGTCAACGAGAGTGTGCCCTACTTGTGGGAGGGAGCTATGATGGATTATAGAGAATTAAGAAAACTAAAAGCTCAGCTAATAGAAAAAGAAAATAAAACAGAGGACGAACTTCATTTATTGATGGAACTTCAGTCGTTAAGTAAAGTAATTGATACAATCGGATTTTCCTTACATATGTCGGGAGATGTGTGTAAAACCTGTGGGAGACCGTTATAATGGAAGGACACTTTCTTGTATGTGAAAATGCAGAAGAGGAATTTGATATCAGTTTCCAAGTTAATTCAACTATGGATAGTGTTATTCCAAAGGATCAACAAGAACTGTATGTAAAAGCAGAATCTGCCTGCAATATCATTAAAGCATTAGAAAACACGGATAAACAAACTAAGAAAAAGTATTTTGATAAGCTACTTTCCTTGTCTCAGGTTGGACTTGTGGCAAATCCGGCACAGACAGAAACAGCAGAATTTGCATTAATGAAGTTGAAAGATGAAATAGTTCTTGTAGAAGGAAAACGTATCAAGAACCACTATATGAAATATTTAGGGATAGATGCCTTAATTATTGGCGCAATAGCAAGTATAGTGCTAGGAATATGTTTCTATTTTACAAGATGGATAGGATGTATTTCAGTATTATGTATTATAATTGGTGCCTTAACAGGAACATGGGTTTCATTTGGTGCAAGAAAATTTGAAATAGAATTTGAGGATCTTGCTTCGTTGGAAAAAGACAAAATGACGCCAGTTATCCGTCTGATTTATATTGCAGTTGCTTCGTTGATTTTTGCACTATTAATGAATGTTGGTCTTATAGATGTAAAAATTGGAAATGTAGATATTTCCAAGGCTTTTACAGATATCAAGCCTGCACTTGTAATTGGCGTTTTATGCGGTTTGGTTGAAAGTAAGGTTGGAATACAGGTCTACAATAAGGCGGTTTCCCTGTTGGTAGATAATAGTGAACAATAATAGTATATTGCAAGCACTCAAACACAGTGTTATACTTAAACCACAATAAAAGGAAAGAGGTTATCACTAGGCCCAGAACGAAAGGCAGTAAAAACCGTCCCAAAACTAATAACGACTACGCATCCCAGATTGTGGAGAAGCAGGAGACTATTGCGTCTCTGAATACGGAAATCGCATCCATCCAGAAAGCGATTGAGGAGCAGAAGAATACACTGAAAGAGAAGAAGACTGCTCTGAAGAAGGCCGAAAAAGAAGTGGCATCCCTGGAAGCGAAGAAGGCAAAGGCAGATGCTAGGGCCGCTGAAGAAGCAAAGAAGGCTGAAGCAGAGGTTGTGCTGAAGAAGTTGCTGGCAAGCGGGATGAGTGCGGACGAGATCCTCGAAAAACTGAAATAAACAAGAACCTAAGACAAAAAAAATGCCGTGTGGACAAACTGAACTGATATGTACCCCTTTTACTGGACATCCAGTGAAAGGGGTATTTTTATGCGTTACAGTTACGAATTCAAACGAAAGGCAGTCGAACTATACAGGCAAGGGAAATGGATTGAACCACCAGCAGACATCACAAACCTAAAGAATTTTCATGACATGATTGTTAAATGGCACCATTTGGAAGAAGTAACATCTCCTGATTGTTTAAAACACCACAGCCAAAATAGAAAATGGACTCCAGAGGAAAAATATGAACTTGTTGCACAGGTTATAGCCGGGGCTACTATTTCCTCAGTTGCTTATGCCGTAGGTATAAACACAGGATTACTTGCTCAAATGTTATATCAAATAGAAATACAATATTGTTAGAGTTAATAGTTTTGAAATTCTATTGATGAATTAATTTGTCTATGTTACCATCAACTTATAGAAACTTAAGGAATGTAGAATGTTAGGGTGGTAATTATGAGTTTATTTGATAATATTCCAGAAGGTACAGATATTATAGAAGTTAGAAAAAAAGTGAATAAAATGCTTTCTGAAGCACGAAAAAAAGCAAAACCCCCAAAATGTATAGGGAATGTATGAGAATCCGGATGATTTATCTAAAATAAAAACTTTAGACCAAAAAGAATATGAAGAAGAAGTCTTATTTCATCAAGATATAGCGAAGAATAATAAAGTAGGTGGATATCAGATTTTGTTTTGGAAAGTCCTACCATATAAAGCGCCAATAGCAACTCAAAGTGCTATTGTATTACCATATGATATGGAAGGAAATATACTCAATGAGATATATAATTTTGATGAATCTGTCAGAATGCAATATATGCATATAGCAGTGTTTCCATTAGAAGATGAGAGTGTTGTATTGGCATTTTATCATAAAAGAGATAAGCTTTATAGGCAGTTACGACACCAAATAAATTCTTCTTCACAAGAAAAAGTATTACAATATATAAATTATTTGATTTTTGAGCATACAGAAAATGTCTATTTTTCTAAGAAAATAGAAGAGGAAATAAAGAATAATAAGATGATTGAAAAATTAAGTCAGGAAGCAAATGGACTTCCTAGATTTGGTCATTTAAGTGCTGATAATATGTTTGGAATAGGATATGAAGCTGTAAAACCAGAAGATATACCTAATTTCTTAGATGAAAGCTGGGCTATTAAAGAAGAGGAAAGCACGGATGGGGAAGAATAACAGCGTAAAGAAAATAGATGAAGAACAGATTTTGAAGAGATTTGAATACACTGTACAAGAATATATCAGATTTTATGATTTTTATAAGAATCAGGAAGTGAGTGAAGAAAATACAGAAGCTTTTTATGTTATGTTACAAACTAAATTAATGATTCTTAGGAAATATGATTATAATAGGGAAGATGTATATTTGAGTAATGTATTTTATGCCATTGATAAGATGTATCCAGAAGTGGGAGAAAATATTAATATTCTTAGAGAAAAGTTTGAGAAGCTTAATAATTATTATATGGAAGTAATTCTGTCTGACGGGACGAGTCTTAATCTTTATAAAGCTATAGAGGATGTGATGTATGGTTTATATCTACATGCGGATCCAGATAAAATAGAAAGATTGCTCAAAACAAATAAAAATGTGTATTTTATGGCTGTAAAGGAATATATTGCTGTTTTGGAAGGAATAGTTATTGATACATATAATTTAATAGTTGATAAAATGCAAAATAAGTATATCCAGCAAGAGGAAACAAGTGCATCTGTAATTTTTATGGGAGATCCAACGAATGAAAAACATGATATAAAAAATTCACCGTATTGGAAGAACCTATATGGAAGAGATTTGGAAGATAACGAAATAAAAGGTATATTTCAAGATATGTCTGATGAAGATATAGAAATTTATCTAAAAGGTTCAATATTTCTTCAAGAAGCATATAAAGAAGATTATTCGGTTGAAACATTAGAAAAATTAGTATTCCCATGGGTAAGAAGTGATTGGGGAGATTTTTCCGATTTGCATAATTTTGTTATAGAGAAGAAAAATATTGGTTTAAGCAGCAGGGTTCAATATAATGATAGACATGATATTGCTTATTTGAAAATCTTTCAAAATGTTGAAAATGCTTTTGTTGTAGAACAGCCACATCAAATACCAGATATTTGGATATTGAATTTTGTAAAAAAGAATGAAAAATATGGTTGGAGGATATATGGGATTGGAGATAAAATAGCAGATTATAAGGAATCGGGTAGTATCTTGGATTGGTTTGAGCATATTAAGAAAGATAAATAAATTTAGATTGATCATACAATTAAATAGCAAAAATATAGAGCTTTTGAGAAATCAAAGGCTCTTTTTTTGTGCCCAAAAGTTGTTCCTGACTTGACATAAGGAGGAGATGTGTCAAAGTGGACTATAAAGAATTTGAGGCAATGACCATCCAACATTCAAAGGATTTACTACAGGCAGGAGAGCTTCGTGCGACTTCTGAGATTGGAAGAGATGAAGTAGCATTAAATGGTCTTAGCAGGGCAGAAGTGGAACGAGGTGTCTTGTATCATGCACAGGGTATTTAGTATTAGAAAAAAATAATTTTGACAAGATGGAGAATTAAAAAAAACAACGTAAAGAACGAATAAACAGAGAAAATAAATGTAAATTGACTGCAAGAGAAAAGAATCTATTTTGGCAATATATGAAAGAATATAGAGCTATCCCAAAAGAAAAAGAAGCCGATGAATTTGCTTTAAGTAAAATGGAAGAAGCTTTACATCTCATACAGAAAGTTTAATAGACTGCCGAATTAAAATTTATTTTACATAGAGAAACGAACTATAATATTTATGTGAACTTCCACTGATTTGTACAACTAAATGTATAAATACCCCATAATTTCAAGCTTTTTGGGTGGATATGGTGTAATTTTATTAATGAGTATTTACGACTACTGGTTCACCTATATTTCCACAGAAAATCCAGTATTTATGCGGGTAAATCGATTTTAGTCGTAAATTTACTGGAAGTTCACAATTTATCTTTACCAGGTATTTTGTACTTGGTATTTTTTAACTTGACAAAATATCAAAATGATACTATCATTATGATAATAACAAAGAAAGAGGTAGTGATTATGAAAAAGAAAGTAGAAACTTTGAAGGAAAATGAGGAGTATGTGAAGGCATATGATGATTCAAAGTTTGAAAAACCATCAGTCACTGCAGATATAGTAATTTTTGAAATATTTGACAGTGAAGAAAATAATTATAGGAAAATATCGGAGAAAAAATTAAAAGTTCTTTTAATCCAGAGAGGAATGGAACCATTTAAGGACTGCTATGCTCTTCCTGGTGGTTTTGTACGTCCAGGAGAGAACGTATGTGAGGCAGCAGAAAGAGAACTGCAGGAGGAAACTAATTTAAACTGCAATTTTTTAGAACAATTTGGTACATATAGTGATCCGGAACGTGATCCAAGAAGATGGGTTATTACTAATGGTTTTATGGCTTTGGTTAGTTCAAATCATGAAATAATTAAGGCTGGAGATGATGCATCAGCTGCAAAATGGTTTGACGTCTCTTTTAAAGAAGTTAACGGTGAATGGTTATTGCGTTTAACACATGAAGGAGATGTAATTTGTGCAAGATTGAAAGAAATTTCATCTCAATGGGATGTTAAAAAAAAGTTTAAAACAATAGAAAGTGATGACATTGCTTTTGATCATCAGCTTATTATTGCAGATGCAATTATACAGCTTCGTAAATGGATTACAGAGACACACATTGCATTTCGGCTTTTACCAAAAAAGTTTACATTGAGAGAATTACAGCAGATTCATGAATCTGTTTTGGATACAAAATTATTAGTTCCAGCATTTCGGAGAAAAGTAGCTTTACTTGTTGAAGATACTGGAGAAATGACGGGAGATGCGGGACACAGACCGGCGGTATTATACAGAGAAAAGATACAAAGTGGAGGAAGAGAGAATGAATAGAATGTTAATTGTGGGAAATGGTTTTGATTTAGAACATGGTTTAAAAACAGCATATTGGAATTTTCGTGAATATCTTGAAGAAAATCATTTGGATTTTTTAATTGCATTTGAAAAGATGTATAATTTTTATCCAGTTGATTTTGGAGATCCATATGTAGGAAAAGATGCTCAACAGGAATGGGAAAAAGATTTAAAAAGTAAGCTTTGGGAGAGTTTTGAAGAAGAAATAGGAAACCCTGATATTGGAAGTATGTGGAATACATCTGAATGTATTTTGGATGATTTAGATTTAGATGGCGGAAATATCGGAATTGAAGATACAATGGATGAGTATTGGAGAAATGAATATGGATTTATAAAACAATTTCCAGAATATGTAAAGGAATGGATAGAGCAAATATCTACAAAAGATATTGTTCCACGAAAACGGGCACTGATAAATGATGAAGAATGTATTTGCTTAAGCTTTAATTATACAGATACACTTGAAAACGTATATCATATTGAGGATGTACTTCATATTCATGGAAGTGTTTGTAAAAATTCCTGGGTAGAACCTATTATGGGGCACTATAATAGAGAAAATATAGAAAAGCATAAAGTAGCAGCTAATAGGGCAGGGGAATATTTTGATGAGGGTGAAGAAAGTATTCAGAAAGCTATTGCTGAATTTTTAGAACCGATAAATAAAGATACGGATGAGATTATAAAAAATAATCAAAGGTTCTTTGATCAACTTTCTGAAATAGACTCTATAACGATTGTTGGTTGGTCTGTGGGGAGAGTGGATATTCCATATTTAAGAAAAGTAGCAGAGAGCGTTAAAGCAGAAACAATTTGGCATGTATATTGGCATGATGAGAAAGCCGAAAAAATGTTGGAAGATGCTTTTGATCGGGTGGGAATTACACTTAAATATCGAGATTTCAACCCTGATACAAAATTTTGGGATAGACTATGAGTTAAATGTAAAACGAGAGGGAAGAAAGATTATGAATACAATAGTATATAATGATGATAATTGGTTATTTCCAAATCAGCCTTTGAAGACACATGATATTTCATATGATGATATTCAATATCTTTTAAATTGTGCTGATATAGATGATCATTGGGCTGAGGATGTGAAAAAAATGGTGCAAGATAGAGATGAACATCCAGAAAAAAAAGGAGATTTTATAATTGATGAATTTCGTATTATGAATGCAAGTGGAACCACAATTTTGTTTCCATATGGAGATAGGATAATTACTTTTTGTAGCAAAAGACAATTTTTTCGAGGTGAGAATCAGGATTTTCCATATTCTATTCCGTCATTAAGAAGAAAAACTATGGGAATGTCTAAAAAACAGGAAGAATTAATGCGGACAGTTGCTAATATGAGAATTTGGCAATTTACAAAATTACTCTGGAATAATATTAACGTTGTCCCTTATTGGGAGGCAAAATTAAGTGATGTGAATTATAAAGCACTGGCACAACATTACGGATTTGATACGAATTTATTAGATCTTACGAATGATTTTAGAATTGCATTGTTCTTTGCTACATGCAAGTATATTCCGGAACAGGATTGCTTTAGACCATTAACAGAACAAGAGATAAATGAAAAGCATAAATATGGGATTATTTATCATGCTCCTAATTGGGTATTAGATTTTATTGCTCCTGGTGGAAGTTCAGAATGGTATTTTCAACATATGAATGATGAGGATCGTTGGTATGGATTGGATAATGGCGATCTTGATAGCATGGCTTTTCAGATTGGATATCAGCCGTTGATGAGATGTCATCATCAGAGTGGATATGTGTATCCACTTAGATATGGAGTATCATTGAATGAGGACCGAAGATTTGAAAGAATGCGATTTAAGCAATCAGTAGAACTTTCACAATGGGTGTTTAAAATGATGGATGGAGGAAAAAAAGTTTTTCCGCAAGAAGGAATTACAGAAATTAGAGATATTTTAATTCAGATACAAAATACCAAGAGATTTTCATATGATGATTTAATGCTTGCTTATGATATGGACAGGGTAAATAAAGAATTGTTTCCAACGGTTGATGATGTAAAGAAGGAATTAGAAGAACAAGGTTATTATATTGAAGATAATGAAGTACAATATTTGCTTGATGAAAAGGTGTTAGAGTCTGTTAATGAAAAATATGATGGAAAAGATCTTTTAAAGCCAATAGGAGGAAGATTACACTTTAAATCGGAGGATAAGCGATATAGGGATGAACGCTGTATGGAAATCTATGGGAAGATGATTTAAGTATTTAAGTTGGGGGAGGAATTTTGGATGCCATATATTTTGACAAAATTTTTTGAAAAAAAGAGCTATCAAGAAGATTTTATAAAAGGAAATTTTTATTTATCAAGTTTGGCTACATTTACAAAAACTTATGCAGAACGAGGATTAATAGAAGCGGCTGCTCAGGGAGATAGGTATGCGAAGGGTATTTTAGATAGGCAAAGGAATAAAAGTCAAAGAGACGTTTTAGAAGGAACAATTGCCAGTATTCCTCCTAGTCGAGCTAAAGAGTTTCCTGCTGAGATGAGAGAGGTTATGTGTACAGATGTAATGATACGAGCATTGGGGTATAATTATTGCAATGTAATGTGTTTTTGCAAAATGGAATATCGTCAGCAAATATTTAAAGAGAAAATGAGCATTGATTGGAATGAACCAAATATGAAGGATTTTGGTGAATATGCGATAATAGTAAAAAATCCAAAAGAGTTTATTAGAAGGATTGATAATGCAATTAATAATCAAAATTATCAATATATTTTTGGAGACGTGAATTATCATCCAATGACATTAAATAATAAACCTGTAAACAATAGGCATTCTATGACTCTTGGCTTAGATAAGCCTGTTATAGTTAAAGATTTTTTGAAGCGTAGTAAAAAAATTGATTATGATGCTTTTGATAAATGTGACTATTATAAAAATCAGAATGAATGGAGAATCGTAGTAAATAATGGGGTGGCCGATGAACAGCCATTGAGAATTAACGTTGGAAATTTGTCGGATATTATTGAAAAAGTAGATCGTAGAGATTTAGCAAACAAAATGAGAGAATTATTTTTAGGTTTTGAAGTCTCTCCAATGGAAAAAGAATATTATGGGAATATTTCAAGAACTGAGATGAAAGAAGTATTTTATCGTTTGGGAGAAAACAAAGGAAACCTTATGGTCAATATTGGATAAGATACTATATTTTTTAGATTAGTGTCATTTAAACTTATCAACTAATTAGTTTATTAAAATATGTTATTTTATATTGACCATATAAGTACAACTATTACTAAATTCTATTGCTCTGCCAGATATGAATATTTGAAAACTATTTGAGATTTTGGATAAAGTCTGTTATAATATTATTGTATATTTATTGGGAGTTGGGGGTTATATCCTTTTTACATTGGAAATTATGAAGGGAGAATTTGACTATGGCAAACGGAAATTCAACAATCATTTTCGTCTCAAACATAGCGACGTTTTTTCAGCGTGTTAAGTCTTACTTCATACAATTTATAACAAACAAGTTGCCGGAGACGGGGCTCATTGTGCCTTGGCTTCGGTTTTTTGCGTTTACTGGAAAGGTGGTGGTTTAATAGTGAAGTCCTAACCGGTAAACACATCTTTTCCGGTTAAATCTTCCCCGATGTGTCCGATGTCGGAGAAAGTAAATAGCGGGTAAAAATTATTTTTGAGGAATAAAAATGAAAATGAAAAAGAAAAAGAAACTTCTAAGCCTTCTGCTTGCGCTGTGCCTTGCGATGGCGCTTGTTCCAATGTCAGTGTTTGCAGAAGAAACTTCAGTAGATAATTGGGACGGTACGGCAGATACAAGCTGGTACACCGACCATAAGACGGATACTGAATACCATTTCGCCACTGCCGAACAGTTGGCCGGTTTAGCGCAGTTAGTCAATGACAAAACTGCATCTGTATCATTTGAAGGGAAAACGATTTACTTAGATAATGACCTCGACTTATCCGGCTCCCAGTGGACCCCCATTGGAAATGGTGACAACTTTGTCAGACATTTTGCTGGTACCTTTGATGGGCAGTATCACAAAATCATGAATTTGTATCATCACTCTACTGGTGACGAGCTTATTCGAAATGGACTTTTCGGAGTTGTTTCTGATGGTGGTACATTAAAGAATTTACTTGTTATAGACGCTGATATTGCCTCAAATGATGGTTCGTTACTTGCCGGCATTTTGGCAGATTGGGTCAATGGCGGCACAGTTGAAAACTGCTATACAAGCGGAAGAATAGAAAACAATGTTGGCGACAAGCTGGTTGGTGGACTGATTGGTCAATGCACTTGGAGTACACAAGTAAAAGGCTGCGCCTCAGACGCCACGGTTATCAGTACAGAATCCGATGAAGATCATGTTGATACCGTTGGCGGTCTGATTGGTCAGTGGGAAAACTCTGCGGACAGCTCGTCGATTACCGATTGTTGGTTTGGCGGTTCTGTTTCCTGCAATAATATCTATTCAGCTGTAGGTGGTATTCTCGGTGCAAACTTTGAAAACTTCTCTGGGAACAAGCCTGGCGTAATAATCAAAAATTGCATAGTTGCAACAAAAAACATCACTGGCGCTGAGCCTGGCAATATCACTTGGATTACAGCTGTTGTAAAGACCCATGTTACCGACTGCATTTGGCCGGATACCCCTCCTGATGGTGTAACGCTTGATGAAGAAAAATATCCTGATAATAAAGGCAATTACTTAGCCGTTGCTAAGCTGGTGGTTGATTGGGATGCAGGTACTGCGAGTGCCGACCCGACCTTTGACCAGTCATCGTGCGGCACTGCTGTCTCCAACTTCATCTCTGCAGATGTCCTTGCTGGCTTGCAAACCAATGCCGGTGCGGGCGTTGAATGGGTTGCCGGAATCGGTCATCCAACTTTTGTGTGGGATGACAATAACATCCCCGCTGATTACACAGCTGTCGATGCGGCCATCGCAAGGGCAACGGCTCTTGATAGCAACCTTTATACAAATTATTCTGCGGTAGAAGATTCCATTAACTCTGTTGACCGAGCAAAAAGTAAAGCCCAGCAAACAGAGGTAGATGCAATGGCGAAAGCTATAGAGGATGCAATCAATGCTCTTGTTTACAAAGATGCAGACTACACTAAGGTTGATGCAGCCATTGCCAAGGCAAAAGCACTGAACAAGGATAACTACAAGGACTTCTCTGGTGTAGAAGCTGCTGTGAATGCTGTTGTCCGTGACAAGAACGTTACGGAGCAATCCGAGGTAGATGCAATGGCGAAAGCTATAGAGGATGCGATTAATGCTCTTGTTTACAAAGATGCAGACTACACTAAGGTTGATGCAGCGATTGCCAAAGCAAATGCCCTGAACAAGAATGACTACAAGGATTTCTCCGGTGTGGAAGCTGCTGTCAAGGCTGTTGTCCGTGGTAAAAATATTACGGAGCAATCCGAAGTAGACAAGATGGCAAAGACTATCGAAGATGCGATTGCTGCTTTTGAGAAAAAGCCTGCCAGCACTAAACCAGAAACATCTGATAAGAGTACGCAGACCGGCGATACAAGTAACCTTGCGCTGTGGATAGCCTTGCTGTTTGTCAGCGGCGTTGCAACCATTGGTACAATGGTTACCAGCAGAAAGAAAAAGTATAACAAATAACTGAATAGTGCTCCTTTGCTCGTAAGATAGAGCAAGACAAAAGCGTCGTGGCAATACGGCGCTTTATTATTGTATTTATGTTATTTTTTGAGTTGTCGGTAATTTGTTCTAACATACCGATACTTTCTATTTTTATTTTTCATGATGGTATCATTATGGTATAATAGAGACATACAACTCGGAATTTGGAATGTGCTTTATAAATTTTTTCCGATCCCCTCAAGTTCGTTCATGGAATCCTTGTTTTTTTCAAGTTCATCTCTGGCTGTTGCGTAATATGATTTTTTGAAAAGCATATCCCATGAAAGATATTTTGCCATACAGTCAAACTGCTTATCAATCAGCTCATACTGGATACTGTCTACGGGAGAACCGCCTACAACAATCGTGCCAACTTTTTTATTTTTTAACTGCAATCCACGGCAGTAGCACTTATCAATGATAAGTTTCAATTGTGCTGACATTCCCCACCAATAAACTGGTGTAGCAAAAAGAATCATATCTGCGGCAGCAATTTTATCAATTGTAGGATTTGTATCATCCTTATCGACGCATCCCTTAGAGCATTGACAGACACCACATCCCTTGCATGGTGCAATGTTGAGTTTGTCAGGTTCAATGATTTCAATTTCATTCTTTTCTGATGCTCCTTTTATAAATGCATTGATTGCTGTCAGCGTGTTTCCTTTTCTGGCACTTCCATTAATGATTACAATTTTCATGCGTGTATCCTCCAACTTCCTATTTGTATGTCTCTATTATACCATAATGATACCATCATGAAAAATAAAAATAGTTCGTAAAATTCTAATGATGAAGACAATATTATTTTATTGGACTTAAGATAATAGCTATGTTATTATAGTGATAAGGTACTATCAACCACACAAATGAAGGATGGACAAATGAAGGGAAAAAAATTGACAGCGCTGTTTACATGCGCATTTTTACTGACTACCTCCACGCTGAGTTATGCGTGGGCCGATTCAGATTCATCTGGCAAAGCAGGTGAGCAGGGGACTGCAGCTAGTGGTTATATTGAAAGTGATCTGGATCATGACACACCATTGTATGATTCGGGAATTGCTTTGTATTCTGCCATACCGGCTTCATATCCGGATGGTGGAGTAGAAGCTATCAAAAATAAATATCCTGCAAATAGAAATCAGAATCCGTATGGTACATGCTGGGCATTTGCATCAACAGGCTTGGCGGAGTTTGATTTGATTAATGATGGTCTGGCAAGTAAGGATACAGTTGATTTTAGCGAATTGCAATTGGCGTATTTTACATACAATTTTGTTACTGATCCATTTGGAGGTACAGAGGGCGATGTTGCAAGGTACTATAATGATAACGCGACTTATTCCTATCTTAACAGAGGAGGCAATTTTGCATATTCACTTCGCCGATTAAGTCAATGGATTGGTGTTGCAGATGAGTCGGATGTGTCATATGCCCAAGCTGGTGCAACAATTAGTGGATCATCAATCGATGATAAATATGCGTATGGATATGATAAAGCACATCTTGAGAATGCATATGAGATCAATATAAAGCAGCAGCCTGATCAGGTTAAAGAAATGATCGAGCAAAACGGAGCTGTCGGGGCGATATATCATGATAGAGACTCGGCTTGGGGATTATATGGAACTGATTCATATACTTATTATGATACTGATACATTAGGTGGCGGACATGCCATTATGATTGTCGGTTGGGATGACAATTTTTCAAAGGACAATTTCAAATATGGTAACAAACCGGCTCATGACGGTGCGTGGCTTGTGCGTAATAGCTGGGGAGATTATAAGGATTATTTCTGGATGTCATATGACACTGTTTCATTACTGGATACAGCCTGGGCATTTGATTTTACAGGAACAGATAATTATGATAACAATTATCAGCTGGATGGTGGAATAGGTACATTTAAGGTATCAAATTATACGACTATGGCTAATGTCTTTACGGTTGGTGAGAAAGATGGTGTTACATCAGAGAGCCTTAAGGCAGTTTCACTCTCTATGACAAGAGAAGCAAATGTTGGGTATAAAATTGAGATATATACAGATTTGTCTGATATTAATGATCCAACAAGTGGTACATTGCAGGAGAGTGCGACTACGGAAGGTGAAAGTGCATTTGCAGGATATTACACTATACCTTTGAATGATGAAGTTAATCTTATTCCGGGCAGTTCATTTTCTGTTGTTGTCACATTAGATAAAGCGGCGCTCGATCATGAGTCAGCTCATTCAGTAGAAAATGGAGATAATGTGATATGGGATTGCCATGTGAACCGGGACAATTCAAGAAGCTTCTACAAATATGCAGGAAAGTTCTGTAATATTACTTATCCAAATGGTAATGATGGAAACCTATGTATTAAGGCATTTACCACTAACAACACAAATGAGGCACCGGTAGAAGAAAATCATACAGTTACATTTGATGCAAATGGTGGAAATGTGACAATTCCAAACAAGGAAGTTATTAAAGGACAGACGTATGGAGATTTGCCAACACCTGCGAGAGAAGGATATACATTTGCAGGATGGTTTACAGATGCTACTGCCGGAACTCAGGTGACAGCTTCTACTATAGTAGAGCTTACAGCAGATCAGATGCTATATGCACACTGGACACAGAATCCGGTAGTAGAGCCGGAAAAGACAGCATTCAACAAGACAATAGCACAGCTTCCAAATCAGGAGCCGAGTGAACTGGATAAACTAAGCCAGCCGGATAAACCGGGAACACAGGGAGGCAGTGTTGATTACGAAAAGAATCTGACAAAAGATGCTATAAAGACAGGTGATGATAATAGAGTATTATTTATGTTTATTGTATTCATAGTTGCTGTAGCTGGCGTATGTGTCACTGTGAATAGAATTGTTAAGAAGAACTAGTGGTAGGTGAAAAATTATATATTCATTTAAAACGAATTTTTATGCAATTTTACCACTTTATCGCATTAAAATTTAATACTTTTTTTATAAAATATGCAAAATATAACAAAAAGTACTGGACAAAATGTCCTATACGAGGTAAAATGCATATATGTAATCGAACAGCACATTTGAAGGTTGTGCAGATAGTATTGGTTATATTTTACGAATTGGGGGGATTTTTCATGAGAATATATCATGCTAAGGATTATGCAGATATGAGCAGAAAGGCTGCAAATATCGTATCGGCACAGGTGATTATGAAGCCTAATTGTGTATTGGGACTGGCTACAGGCTC
>ENA-UOJQ01000198-UOJQ01000198.1-human-gut-metagenome-genome-assembly--contig:-P63-NODE-198-length-81827-cov-16.983050_pt1 | contig 81827 bp, 58 predicted proteins | sample MGYA00242352_ERZ723899 | MGnify/ENA metagenome assembly ERZ723899
TCATCGAAACTAGCCTTTTTGATAACCCTCAATTTTTTACCGGACACTAGTGTCTCTACACCAATTGTTTTAATCCATTTCTTGGGGAATGTATATCCCAAAGCAATATTTTTTAGACGGATATATGAACCATCTTCGATATAACGATCACTGATACGATCATTATCATTCGGGTCTCCAATAACAGCACGTGGAAGTGAGGCTGAAGGATTGGCTACTCTCACGTTCTCAATATGATCATACCACTGGGTGCCATCAGTATACACCACAGTTGCATCAACAGGTTCAAGACGCGCACGATTCACGACATCAGCAAGCTGGTTACTCCAAGCACCGCTCATAGAGGTCATCTTCATCTTCAAGTAGTTATAAACCTTATTTCCATAAGAACCATTAATAAAGATTGAAAGATCAAAGCCTTTGTAGCGGAAAGTATTTGTCCAACCAAATGTAAAGTCGGGCATCGGAGAACCGATATTGGTCTTGTCATACTCATTGATAACGCCATCGGGTTTACCGTCGGGACCACTTAGGTCTTTATACTTCACATCACCTACCCATACTGTCTGCGAACGATTAAACACGCCGTCTGCCGGATATTTTTCCGGTTTCGGGGAGTTCTGGATGTCTTCCAGATTCTGATAGATGCCATCAGTAACGTACCCGTAGAAGTTGTAAAGACTTTCACCAATAGTAGTCATACTTACCACATCGTTCCACTGGCCATAACCTACGATAGCTGCGTTGGCTGTATTGTTCAGTGCCAAAAGTTTATTCTTGTTCCAGGATATTTGGAAATTACTATCCCATTCAAACGTTCCAACTATGGGGTGAGTATTGACAGCAATCTCGAAACCAGTGTTACGTATATGTCCGTAATTCCCCCAGGGAGCCGACAATCTGGAACTGGCATTTCCACCCGTTCCCATATAAGAGGGTAGTTGCATTTCCATCAACATATTCTTCGATTCCTTCTGATACCAATCTGCAGTAATGTTGACACGGTCGTTAAAGAATCCAAGGTCAAGCCCAATGTTCCATTGTTCCTGACTTTCCCATTGAATATCAAGATTAGGAATGTTTGACGGACGATAGCCCTGCCCAAGAGATGTATAAACCTGTCTCATGCTTGTGCCCCATTTATAACTGCCTATGCCTGAGTTACCAGTCTGCCCCCAGCCGACACGTACTTTTCCGTTACTGACAACTTTCTTCAACGACTCGAAGAACCTTTCATTTGAGAAACGCCAAGAAGCGGCAAATGAATGGAAACCCGCCCAACGGTTATTAGGACCGAAATTGGAATTACCATCATAACGATAGGTATAAGTCGCTAAATAACGGTCACTATAATTATAATTCAAACGAGCAAAGAATGAAACCATTGCCGAACTACCAAAAGCTGAACCAATCGTTTTATTGTCGGCTCCCAGTTGAGGATTATGAACGGCATCGGAAGGTAAATTCGTACTAGACACAGCAGTGTAGTCCCACTTACTTTCCCAGCATTCTTGCCCCAGCATGGCAGTCAGATTATGTTTACCAAATGTATTATTATATGTAACGTAGTTCTTAATTTGCCAAAATGTTGAACTATTTTTCTGCATTCTGCTACTATTACTCTGTTTCCAGGTACCTAGATCAATAATCGGTCTATAGACGTCAGCCTTACTGGAACTGATGTCATAACCTAATTCGGCCCGCCAAGTCAGGTTTTTGAGAGGAGAAATCTCTGCATATATGTTACCCGTCAACTTCTTACGGTTCAGCTTATTTGAATTTTCCATGGCCAAAGCAATAGGATTACGCGAAGTATAATTCTCACGGACTACCGTCGCATAGCTACCATCCATATTATAGATAGGTACATCCGGCAATGAAGTCATGGCAAAATTAATAATACCTTCCTCACCTTCAGCAAGCTTCAAATCATCATTCGTGTCGGAGAATGTTGCGCTAAGTCCCAACTTCAACCATTTCTTGAGTTGAGCATCGAGATTGGTACGCACTGATAAACGATTGAAGTTTGAACCAATTAATGTACCTTCCTGATCCATGTATCCGGCAGAAACATAATACTGAATCTTTTCCGTACCTCCTTGCGCACCAATCTGATGTTGGTGCTGGAAAGCCGTCTGGAAGATAGCATCCTGCCAGTTGGTCCCCACGCCAAGTAGAGATGGGTCAGAATAATATGCACTTTCTTTCAAGCCACCATCAAACGTCCTTGTAAAATCATTATAATAATCAGCATACTCACGCAAGTTCATCAGGTCAAGACGTTTCGTCTGGCGCTGCATAGCTACCATACCATCATAGGTAAATTTAGCTTCACCTGCCTTACCGCGTTTGGTAGTGATAAGCACTACACCATTGGCACCTTGAGCACCATAGATGGCTGTGGCCGAAGCATCTTTCAATATCTCCATGCTGACGATATCTGCGGGATTAATCGTAGAAAGCGGAGATATAGTAGAGACTGTACCGTTACCCAACGCATCGCCAAAACCATAATCACCACCGCTTTGTCCACCACCCTGCACTATCACACCATCTACTACATACAGCGGTTCGGCATTGGCATTGATAGTGGCCTGCCCGCGCACGCGAATAGAAGAAGAAGAGCCCGGCGCACCCGAAGTCTGCACCGCCGTCACACCAGCGGCACGTCCTTGCAAAGATTGATCAAGATTAGTAATAATAGAGCCTTTAATAGCGTCTTCGCCCATAGATACTGAGGCGCCTGAAAGGTCACTCTTTTTCATTGTACCATAGCCTACAACGACCACTTCATCCAGAAGTTCAGAGTCCTCCTTCATTACCACATTCACAACTTTTTGTCCCGCCTTCAAGGTAATTTCCTGCTGCTTATATCCGATACAGGAAATTACCAGAACATCTTTACCGGTCGGAACACTCACACTAAATTTCCCATTTACGTCCGCTATAGAACCGGTACCGGTTCCTTTTACCAGGACATTGGCGCCAATCAGAGGGGAACCATCCGTACCGTCAGTAATTGTACCGGTAACTGTGGTCTGTTGGGCCATCACATGACAGCTCAGGAAGAGCGTCATCAGAAACAACATAAAGTTCTTCATACTATAATTATTAGATTTAATATGTCACAAATCTTTCACGACAAAGGTAGATGATATCAGTAGCGCAAACAAGTACAATTTTATCTGGAACTAATACTATATTTACAAAATAACAGTATCAGTTCCATACCCTTGCTTTAATGTCTGAATTGATTATATGATTCTATTTTTTCTGTAGTTCATCGCGTACTATCTGCCCCCATTCCTTCATATCCTGATCAGCCCAATTGCCGTCAGAAGAAGCCGAGGGAAGAAGCATTGAGCAAGTCTCATTCTTATCCGAAACAGACCACGCTACCCAACTTATGGAACGTTGCTGCATCCAGTCCAGCCAGTTTTGCCACTCTTCTTTATTTACCGCACCATCGCCACTGGCCTCCATACCGGCACATTCGGATATAAATACCGGAAGCCCTTTGCCCAAAGCATAGTCTGTACGGTCACGCAACCATTGTCCGTGAGTATTAGCATAAAAGTGAACAGTATACATTATATTATTATAACCGGTAATAGGATCATCTGCTGCCAAGTGAATATCCTGATCCCAATGCGGACAACCTACCAGAATAATAGCCTCTGGTTCTATAGCACGGATGGTTTTGATAATTTCGACAGAATAAGCCTTCACTTGTTCCCAGCTATCTTCCACCGGTTCATTAAACACTTCATAAATCACATTAGGGACACCCTTATAACGGGTTGCCATTTGTGCAAAGAATTCCTTGGCTTCTTCCTGACGCAGATTATGGCTATGCCAGTCAATGATTGCATAAACATTATTTTCAATAGCCGCATCCACTACTGTCGTAACACAGTTAATGCCAAACTCCGGCTTGTATACATAGCAGGCACTATCCAAGTCCACTCCCATAGAAGCTCGAAGCACCTCCGCACCCCAATCTCCAGAAAGATAAGCTACGGTAGAAGCATTATAGAAACGAGGCCAAAACTGATGCCACCCATAACTGACACCTTTCAGAACAACCGTATCGCCCTGTTCATTCATCAATTGCGTACCAGTCACACACAGACGGGGCAACTGCTTTGCAGCACCTTCCTGATTTGCTTTTTTAGACGCACTTGCCCCACATCCAAACATTGCGATCAGCAGACAAACGGCCAACAAACTTTTCCAGATATTCATCATATTATTTCAATTTTGCATTTTCAGTTTTTATAATCTCAACAGTAGTATCCGTTGCAAAAACAGAATTCAATCCCTGCTCTTCCTGAGCCGGATCTCCGGTGTAATCATCTCCCTTTTCCCAATAGATATGGTCGGAATTCTGTTCAGCAAAACCACCCCATGCCCAAAAGTTACATCCGGCAAAAAGTCCGCCGTTCTCCCGGTCCTGACGAATCAAATCAAATACATATTGATAATATTCATCACGAACTTCTGTCGAAGTACTTTTAGAAAAACGAAAACCGTCACGAGGGAAGCCAAATTCTTCAAGTACCACAGGCTTCTTATATTTCTGCGCAATCACTATGTGATCATTAATATATTTCTTCGTATTCTCCTTAGCTCGCGGAAGAAGTTCTTTCAAACTATCAGCTTTTACCCATCCCCAGTTATAAGGCCAAATATGGATATTCAGATAGTCAATATTCGGATCTGCATGCACTCTTTCATATAATGCAATATCCCCCTCACATCCCGCAGCACCTTCACTTCCCGAAGAAACCATATGATTGGAATCAAGTGACTTAATAAGAGCGGCAACATCTGCCATCCATTGAGCGAAAGGCTCCTTGTTTTCATCGGAAAAAGCGCGAGGCTCATTGCCTATCTGCCAGGACATAAGCGTTGGATCATCCACATATTTTATCTGATTATACCTATTTGTTCTTGTGACGATGTCTTTGACATAATTAGCAAACAACACCTTCGCGCTATCCGATTGCTGAAATTGTTTCACATACTCCATATAGGCAGGCCAACCGTCTATTGCAGGCACTACAGCCTTACCGTGTCCCGACCATTGCAGATATACAGAATAACCACCACTCCACTCCCAAGAGTTATTCAAATAAAGTACGGCAGTCATATCCCGTTTGCGCAACTCATTCATGAAGTAATCCAATCCGGCTAAAATAGTATCATTATACACACCGGGAGCTACTTGCAGAGAAGGTTGTACACGGGTTTTCACACCATTTTCACCGTCCGCACCTACCAATACACGCAAATTATTAATACCGATACTTTTCAGAAAATCCAATTCTTTATGCAGGCGTTCACGATTGCCTCCTTCACCTTCAGAACCAAGAATGGCACCGTACCAGAAATTGGTACCTACATAATAATAGGGTTTTCCATTACGGATGAACTGTCCGTTCGCATTCACATGAACGAATGAGTTTTCAACAGGTTTAGGAGTACATGCACCCAAAAAGGATAAAAGAAGAGTCAATAAGAATAAGTGTCTCATATTATCAGGTTTTAGTAACAATTTTATCATTTCCCTATTCCCATCTGTTTCCACAGCCATGCCAGCCATTCGTCCCATTGTTCCTGATACCAATAATGACCAGTTTCAAGATATGGATGGAGTTCTTTGGGAGAAGTCACCGCATTATAAGCGGCATACATGGAAGTCGGCGGACAAACATCATCATTATATCCCCAACTGAACCAGCCGGATACTGTAAGACAACGGGCAAAGTTCGCCGTATCATAATAACGCACCACTTCCAGTTCTTTAGCATCGGGAGCACCATAATAATAGAAATAATGCGGCCAGCCACAAGCACGTTTCTTCATAAAGGCTTCATGATCGCACAGTGCCGGATGAACGGCAGCAAAGAAAGTGACGCGCGGATCAAGGGCCGCCGTCATCACAGAAAGTGCCCCACCCTGGCTGGAGCCTGTCACACCAAGTGCCTGCCCGTTATATTGCGGCAAATCACAGATGAAATCTACTGCACGCAAAGCACCGATAATCACCCGGTGATAATAGAAATTCCTCAAATCATTCCGGCAGAAAGTCCAATAACCATTCAATGCACCATTCATCAAGTTATCATAAAAAGATTGCTCCATAGTAACGGGAATACCGTGGATGCCAACTTCCAATGTGATTACACCTTGTTCCGCTGTATAAACATCGCCGGCATACGGACGAATGCCAGCACCGGGCACACGCAACAGAGCCGGATACTTACCTTCTTTTTTCGGTACACAAAGGACACCATAGAAACGGGAACCCCAACGATCTGTCTGAAAGCTTACATGATAAACATTGACTGTTGCAGTGCATCGTTCGGGAAGCAGAGTCATCAAGGGTTGAAGCGATGTCCGGCGGGCGCCTTCCAGCTCTTTCACCCAAAATTCACGAAAATCCACGGGAAACTCCGTAATAGGCTGCAATTGTTCGGGAGCATAAGCAGCGGTCGCCAATCCTTCGTATTTACGGTCACCTACATGTGCCGTCACTTTGCAACGCAGGAATCCGGGTGTCTTCATCGTCCCTTGCAACTTTAATTCACCATTCTTCAGTAATACGCCTTTCTTGACTTCGGTAGGATACATCTCCGGCCCCAGCTCATAATCCACCGTCACGTTCTGCAAAAGATTCTGAGCCTTCAGCACCCTCACGGTAAATGTACATTTGTCATTCAAACGATAATTCCAATCGGTATGATCAGGAGAAACCATTACACGGATTTCATTACCGCGTATCTGCGCTGTTGCAGCAAGCATACACAACAGACATCCAAAAAGAAGTGATATTTTTCTCATGGTAGAAAACTAAGATTTGTTCGTTGTTGCAAATGTACGTGGTTTCGAAGAAGAATAATGATACAATATTATCATATCACAATCTTCTTCTTTCTATAGTTTTCCCTGAATTCCTTTGGTGAACAATCTTTTTTACGTTTAAACATCCGGTTGAAGTTGGACAGATTATTAAAGCCGCAATCATAGCAGATTTCGGCAATGGTATGCGCCGAGTCCACCAGCAAGCGTGTAGCAAACCCTAGACGAATATCTATAATATAGTCGGAAAGCGTCTTCCCTGTACGCAAACGGAAGAAACGGCTGAACGAAACCGGTGTCATACCCACCATATCCGCCAGAGTATTCAAACGAATATCTTCCTGATAATGATCGGCAATATATTTCTGTACCTTCTGCACCCGGCGGCTGTCAGAGAATGTCTCGATCTTAGCAAAGGAAGAACTGGACAGCACCTTTGCATCATCATACAAAGACAACTCATAAAGGATGCGCAGAAAATGCATCACCGCATAGAATCCCTGTTCTTCGGAAGCCAGTTTATCCAGCCAGTTATACACCTTCATGATGGCTTGCATGGGGAAACTAATGCCGCATTGCGCCTTTTCCAACATACGCCGGATGCTGTCGAACTGGTTTTTATTCATGAAGTTCTTGAAAAACAGGTCGGATGAGAACTGAATCGTGATTTCCCGTATCTCCTTCGAAGTACATTCGTGTTGCTCCCACACATGTTCCAGCTCTTTGCCGGTAATCAGTACCAGATCATAGTCACTGATCACCTCGGCAGAGTCTCCCACTACCCGGCGGACACCGGCTGCGTGTTCCGTAAAGTTTAGTTCGAATTCGGCATGACAGTGGATAGGATAAGTAAACTCCGTCTTGCGACGGTCGGCGATATAAAAACAATCGCGGTCGGACAAGGGAGTAATCTCCCTCATAATGTAGTTTGAGTTTTCCATATTGATTGGTTAAAATAGTATCATGTCACAAAAATAACCATTCTTTTTAATCCCGAATGGTAGAATTTGTTTTATTATGGGGTAAGATTTGTTATAAAAGAAAGAAAGGTTATACCTAACCATCGGAAAGGTATAACCTTAAAAGAAAAAAGCAATAACTGTATTTTATTTCTCCTATTTTATTTCACAAAGAAAGAATCTTTCAGCAGATCTTTATCATCAGAAGATGCACCCACCATCACAATGAACTCACCCGGTTCTACAATCTTCTTCATCTTTTTATCATAGAAAGCCAGTTTATCGGGAGTAATCTTAAAGTTCACGACCTGACTTTCGCCGGCTTTCAACGATACGCGGGCAAAGTCTTTCAGTTCCTTCACCGGACGGGTGACGCTACTGAATTTATCGCGGATATACAGTTGCACGATTTCCACTCCATCACGGTCGCCCGTATTCGTAACTTTTACACTCACATCCACCGTACCGTCCTTAGTGATTTCTTTCTGTGCCAATTTTAGGTCATCATATTTATAAGTAGTATAAGAAAGGCCGTGACCGAACGGATAGAGCGGAGTGCTTGGCTTACCTGCCGCATAAGGATGGAAGTATTGTGACGGCTTATGGTTGTATATCATCTGCAACTGACCTACACTATGAGGAATCGTAATAGCCAATTTGGCGGACGGATTCACCTGACCATACAGAATTTCGGCTACTGCCTGACCACCGTACATCCCCGGTGCCCATGCTTCTACGATAGCGGGAAGATTTTCGGCCGCCCACTGCACACCGAGAGGACGTCCATTCACCAAAATAAGAATAGTCGGTTTACCGGATGCAGCCACTTTCTCTATCAACTCGTTCTGCAAACCTACGAGGTCGATATCCGAACGGTCGGTATCTTCACCGTCCGTACGGTCGTTCCAACGGAAGCGCATCATATATTCGCCTGCCACTACAATATTGAGATCAGCACTCTTGGCACGCGCGGCAGCTTCAGCCACTTTCTTCGGATCCATGTTGCGCGGGTCCCAACCCTGGTCTACAAAATCAAACTGAGTATCGGGAGCAATCATTTTCAGACCTTCCAGGATGGTAGTTACGTTTTCATCTTTCTCAGGAGCACTCCAGTCACCCAGGATATTCTGGTCGTCGGCATTGATACCGGTCACCATGATCTTCTTATATCTGGAAGCGTCCAGAGGGAGCACACCGTCATTCTTCAACAATACAATGCCATTGCGGGCAGACTCAAGAGCCGTTGCACGATGCTCATCGCAAAGGCGCACTTTCATGGTTTCGGCCTCATCGGCATAAGGTTGTTCGAAAAGGCCGAGACGGAATTTGATATCCAGTATGCGGCGTACAGACTCGTCAATACGAGATTCTGGGATACGCCCCTCCCTCACTAATTCCACTACCATTTCGTTCCAGTGGATACCATGCATGTGCATGTCCATACCTCCCATAATAGACTGATAAAAAGCTTCCTTCAGATTTTCGGCAGTAGCATGCAGGTCATGGATATGTTCAATGTCCATCCAGTCGCTGACTACGAATCCGGGAAAGTTCCATTCGCCACGCAGAATGTCTTGCATCAACCACTCATTGCTATGACAAGGAATACCGTTCAGCTCATTGTGGGCAGTCATCAGAGACATGGCTCCCGCCTTCACTCCTGCCTCAAAGGGAGGGAAGAAAACTTCACGAAGTGTACGTTCTGACAAATCAGTGGGAGAACCGTTCGTTCCGTTGATGGGTTCACTGCCACCGACGAAATGCTTGATACAAGCCAATACATCTTCGTTGCCATTCAAATCGCCTTGATAACCTTTCACTGACTGTACGCCCAGTAAAGTGACCAGATAAGGATCTTCACCATACGTTTCGCCAACACGTCCCCAACGGGCGTCGCGGGCAACTTCCACATTCGGATTAAACGTCCAGTGCATGTTCATGGCACGCATTTCCTTCGCTGTCTGCCGGGCTATCTTATAGGCCATCAGCGTATCAAAGGAACAGGCAAGATTGATGTTGGTGGGATATACCGTATTATCCGGCGCATTGGCATTGCCATGGATGGCATCGATACCGAATATAATAGGTATCTGCAAGCGACTCTTCATAGCGAGAGATTGCAGATAGTTGGCTTCTTCAATGGTCAGCACATGCAGAAAAGAACCGACCAGGCCTTCTTCCGTCCACTTCTCTATATCTTTCTCCGTAAAGCCGGGATAGAAAGCATTTGCCGTATTATTCTTCAATTCTTCTTCGGTCATCACGGCACTGTTTGCCTTGATATGTTCCACACCGACGAACTGGTTCATCTGACCTACTTTCTCCTCCAGAGTCATTCTTTTCAAGAGATCTTCTACCCTGTCCTTTACGGGTGCGGTAGAGTCTTTATACACTTCCTTCTGGCTTCCGCCGCAGGAACACAAACAAGCTCCGATTGCCATAGTTGCGATTATTTTCTTCATTATTATTAGATTATAAATTAGCTCGTAGCTATATACCGTTACCCCCGCAAAGATAGCGCTCTCCGGAAACTTCCGGTAACATTTTCTTATCCAATTATAGTATAATTTGTTTCCAGTCGGGGCATCTGTTGTAATCCGCTCACTTTTAGACAAAGAAAAACGGTCTTTTCCGGAGAAATTGCCTATTTTTGTTTCCCGATAAAAGTACATTTCTCACTTAAACTGAATGATATGATAAACCCCATTTACTCTCCCGATTCCAAGCGGTATGACAACGGCATGAAATATCGTCGTTGCGGACGAAGCGGCATATTGCTGCCCGAAGTTTCTTTAGGTTTGTGGCACAACTTCGGAGATGTAAACACCTTCTCCAATTCGCAGGCAATGGCACATTACGCCTTCGACCAGGGTATCACGCATTTCGATCTCGCCAATAACTATGGCCCGTCCTACGGTTCGGCGGAAGAAACTTTCGGCATGATTATGAAGAAGTCATTCATGCCCTACCGGGACGAACTGTTTATCTCAACCAAAGCCGGACATGATATGTGGCCCGGTCCTTACGGTGAATGGGGTTCCAGGAAATATCTGATGAACAGTCTTAATCAGAGCCTGAAACGGATGAATCTGGATTATGTAGACATCTTCTATTCGCACCGTTACGATCCGGAAACTCCACTCGAAGAAACATTGCAGGCGCTTGTGGACATCGTGCGCCAAGGCAAGGCCCTGTATGTGGGTATTTCCAAATACCCGAAAGAAGCAGCCGAATTCGCATACCGCTATCTGGCAGAGAGGGATGTGCACTGCCTGCTCTATCAGGGAAGATACAATATGTTCAACCGGGAACCGGAAGAAGAAGGTATTCTGCAACAGGCACGCGAAAACGGTACCGGTTTCATTGCCTTTTCACCGCTGGCACAAGGCCTGCTGACCAACCGTTATCTGAATGGTATCCCCGAAGATTCGCGGATTGCCAAAGGTGGATTCCTGAAGAAAGAAGCGCTGACAAAAGAAGTGCTCAATAGAATAAAGGCACTGAATGAAGTGGCTGCCCAACGCGGACAGACTCTTGCCGAAATGGCGTTGGCATGGGTGCTGAAAGATGAAATGGTCACTTCGGTCATTATAGGTGCAAGTTCCGTAGCCCAACTGGCAGATAATCTGAAAGCCATAGAAAATACAAAGTTCACAGCGGAAGAGTTGGAAACGATCCAACGGATACTGGACTAAAAAGGTATAGTAATGAGTTTTCACCACAGAGTAACACAGAGTTTCACGGAGTTCTATTCATTTGATTTCAAATTGATTAAACTCTGTGTTACTCTGTGGTGAATTAATTCATAACCGAAAAAAAAAGAATAAAAGGTTACCGAAGGATATTCTGTTACTCTATTGATAATCAGCAAATAGTATTTACCAATAGTTTACTGAAATATGTAAAAGCATTTACCACTGTATGTAACGACACTTCCCCCTTATTGTAACGACATTTACCTCGATATGTAACGAGCTTTACCTCGGTGTGTAAATAGAGTCACCGTGTAGAGTCAACACAGTTATCATTTGGGGTAAACTGAATTTTCATGAAAGGAAACATCTGTGGACTTATAGCCTGTAAAATACCGTCTATGCACCTATTCCCCCAATTCAGAGCGCCCCGTTTTTCTGCAAAAGATTAAAATTTAACATACCCCCTTCTGAACCTTTTATTTTTTATCTTGTTCATGTACCAAAAGCCTGAGGTACCAGGGCAGGATTTTTATATTTAACCTAAACATTATAAAAGTATGAAGAAATTAATTCCCCTATTATTGGTGGTCTTGACTTTCGCAGCCTGCGAAAAAGACCCTGACACGGATAAGCTGGACAACAAGTATCTGGTTTATACCAACTATGACACGAAAGCTGATTTCAAAGCTTTCCAAACGTACTACATGCCGGACAGCATCCTTATCATCGGTGATAAGAAAGAAGCTGAATACTGGAAAGACGAGAGCGCTCAGGAAATTCTGCAAGCCTACGCTACCAATATGAACAATCGCGGTTTTGTCCGTGTAGACGATCGTGAAGAAGCCAACCTCGGTTTGCAGGTCAGCTACATCAAGAGCACTTACTACTTTAATGACTACGGACGTCCCGAATGGTGGTGGAATTACCCGGGCTACTGGGATGCACCTTACTGGGGCAACTGGGGCGGATGGTACTACCCGTATGCTGTGACTTATACATATAGCACCGGTTCATTCATCACCGAGCTTCTCAACCTGGAAGCCACTCAAGGCGAAAAGGAAAAATTGCCCATACTCTGGACAAGCTACATGAGCGGATTGCTTAGCGGTTCTACAGCTGTAAACACTAAATTGGCCATTGAAGGTGTGAACCAAGCCTACACTCAATCTTCTTACCTTACTAATAAGTAATTGTTAGTAGTAAATAGTTAAGTAGAGAGGTACAGCCTGAAGTATCTCATAACTAAAAACAATAACAAGTATGAAAACAATAAAATATCTTTCTATAAGAGTACTGGCAATCACTGCCCTGGCTCTCGTCTTCGCCATGCCGGCAAAGGCACAATTAACCGATAACGGTTATGCCAACATCGATTGGCAATTCAACTTCCCCCTGAGCAACCACTTCGCTGATAAAGCCAGCGGATGGGGTATGAGTTTTGAAGGTGGTTACTATGTGACTCCGAACATTGCTCTTGGTGCCTTCCTGGCCTACCACAGCAACCACGAATACTTCGGTCGTCAGACACTTCCCGTAGGTGAAGGCGGTAGCATCAATACTGACCAACAGCACACTTTGTTCCAGTTGCCTTTCGGCCTTGCCGGACGTTATACTTTCGACCGCGGTAGCGCTTTCCAACCTTACGTTGGATTAAAAGTAGGTCCTCAATATGCCGAAATCAAATCTACTTTCAATGTGTACGAAGCTAACAAGAGCACCTGGGGCTTCTACGTATCACCGGAAATTGGTATCAACATCTACCCATGGGCCTATGGTCCGGGTCTGCACGTTGCCGCTTACTATAGCTACGGCACGAACAAGGGTGACTTGTTCACATACAGTGTAGATGGCTTGAGCAACTTCGGTCTACGCCTGGGTATTGCATTCTAACATAATTTGCATTGCAACACAATAAGTTTGACTGGTATTAATTGATTGTTTCAAGACGTGAAAAAGGGAATAACCGGCCGCGTGAGCGGGGGGCTATTCCCTTTTGTAGTTACGAACTACAAGATACAAGCTACAAGTTGCTGCGCTATGTTTACGAACAATTATGCCGCATGGCACTTGTAGCTCGTAGCTCGTAGCTTGTAACTCGTAATTATTTCACCGCCTGATACATCACTTCCTGTATTCGTGTACGAATATCCATCTTCATCAGTTTCGTATTCCATACATTGGGATAAATGCGATTACACAAGAAGACATAAACAAGGCCGTTCGTCGGGTCTACCCAGGCACAAGTACCCGTAAAGCCGGTATGACCATAGACGGTAGAAGGGGTAGCGGCAGCGCATGGGCTCTTTGCCGGATTCTGACGGTCGGGCTTATCAAATCCCAGACCACGGCGGCTGATGCGTGAAACCGTAGTAGTAAATACACGGCAAGTCTCCGGACTCAGATAACGCTTGCCATCCAGTTCACCACCATTCAGCAACATCTGATAAATTCGCGCTACTTCCGTTGCATTAGAGAATAATCCGGCATTACCCGATACACCACCCTGGAAAGCTGCCGACTCATCATGTACAAAGCCCTGAAGAACAGTCTTCCGCAAGAAAGGATCAAAGGAAGAAGGTATAATTTCGGCTTTCGACAGAGGAGCATGGCTACCGGAAACAATGCCGGCATAAGCCGTTCCCGCAGTAGCTGCACCTCGCAGCGGCAAGTATCCGGTACGTTTCAGTCCCATCGGAGCATAGAACTCCTGCTCCAGAAAAGCATCCATCGACATTCCCGCACGCGCTTCCACCAACTGCTGCAACAGGATGAAGCCGACACAACTATACCGATAGCGCCGGTCGCGCAACGGAGTTTCTATAATCTTCTGCCGGTATGCCTCCTTGAAGGAGCGATTCAGCCACAAGCTATCAGAAACCTGCAATGTATACTCTGCCGTGCGTACTTTGGATGTCAGCCCCTTCTGGAACTTGAACTTCGGGTTTGCCCAAGTACGTACACCGATCTGTGCAGAATGTGCGGCATCGGGTTTTGCCTTGAAAAGAGTTCCTTCATAACTTTCCTTATCGATAGCTTCCAGATAGAACAACAACGTGGAAGGCAATCCGGACTCATGCAACAGTAATTGCCGGACAGTAATATCCTTTTTATCCGTATCCTGAAGCCAAGGCAGATAGTCCGACACACGGTCAGTAAGATTCAGACGTCCTTTATCATACAGCTTCATGACGGCAAGCAACGTTGCCGTAGTCTTTGTCAGCGAAGCAAGATCGTAAACATCCGTCGGGGATACCGGCAAAGTAGCACCCGGAATAACGGATGCAGAAAGCCTATTGGCAGAAGCGCCCGGCCAGGTATGCGTTCCGAATGCCTTATTATACATTTCCTTTCCATCTTTCAATATCACGATCTGGCAACCGGGATAGGCACCTTCCTTAATTCCTTCTTTCGCAATCTCATCGATACGGGTCAGCAGACGAGAATTCACTCCATACTCATCGGGCACAAAGTGGAGTGGTGTCTTCGGAGTAATAACCTGCCCCGTACCTGTGGCAAACAAATTGCTGATGCTTGCCGAAAGACGTCCGTCGGCTGTTGCATCTCCATAAAGTATTTTGGCTGTCCGGCACTGCACATCATCTATCGAAGAATGTGCCAATACTACGGCGTCCGCAGCAGACACTGCCCGGCGTATCTGCAACATCTGCTTACCGGGAATAAAAAGCAGATAAACCGCCGGCACATCGTGAGTAAACTCGGCAAAGAATGGTTGGTAGGGTGCCAGACGATGTTCCGTGACGCAGACAAGAATACGTTTATATTGCGACAATGAATCACGCAACAGCTTGCGTGCAGCAGACTGCAAGTCTTTCTTCAGCTGAAAGACGGTGGGACTTCCTTTCGTCCCGGCGGAATTTATATATCCGGAGAGTTCTTTCAGAAACGGCTGTACCTCTTTCGCATCCCCCACATTGAGCACTGCCACTTCACGGGTATCCGCATCCAGCGGAAGCACATTGTTCTTATTTCTCAGCACAGTGATCGCCTCCTGGTTCAGACGCCGTATCAGATCACGCGTATGTGCCGTATTGATACGGTTTCCCAAACCGGAAAGACGGACAAAAGGTTTCTTCGACAATCCGAGAGCATATTTATAGGTAAGCACTTTCCGACACTTCGTTTCGATCTCCGCTTCTGTCAACTCACCGCTCTTCACGGCATCCAGTATAGCTTCCACCTCTTCCTTTATCCGCCGGGGAACGAGCAACAGGTCGTGCCCCGCCTGCAATGCCTGCAAGCAAATACTCGTGTTATTGGCAGATACTCCCTTCATGGCAAGTGCATCCGTAAACACCAACCCTTTGAACTGCATCTCCTGTGTCAGCAAATCATGCACCACTTTACGCGAAAGCGAGGAAGGTACTCCTCGTTTCGGCTCAAGCACCGGCACTTCCAAATGTCCCACCATCATACCGGACAGTCCGGCCTGAATCGCCTTTCTGAACGGATAAAGCTCCACACTGTCCAGACGTGCACGCGAAAACGACAACTTCGGCAATGAATGATGCGAATCCACATCCGTATCTCCATGACCGGGAAAATGCTTGCTTACGGAAAGTACACCGCCATCTTCCAGTCCACGTGCATAAGCTATCACTTTATCCGCCACATTTACCGGACTTTCTCCAAAAGAGCGGGTATTGATAACGGGATTCTTCGGATTGATATTCACATCCGCCACAGGAGCAAAGTTGACTTGCACGCCAAGCTCACGGCACTGCCGGGCCATCTCGCGCCCGTACTCATAGAGCAGGCTGTCGTTTTGTATACAGCCCAGAACCATATTTCGCGGAAACACCGGTGTACCCCGCAAACGCATGGAAAGTCCCCACTCACCATCGAAGGTAATCATCAACGGAATATCCGCTATTTTCTGCGCTTCATTAGTCAGTGCCACCTGGTTTTCCATTAAACCACCGGAAAAAAGCAGGCCACCCACTTTGTAGTCGTCCACTACTTTGCGCAACAGGTCGCGGTTTGCTTTATCCTGTTGGGGGGCAATGGTATAAATGAATAGCTGTCCGATACGTTCTTTCAGACTCATCTTGTTGAGCACTGAGTCCACCCACTGCCGGCAGCGGGCATCATTGGTAAAGGGACGCATCAGGATAGGTTCAACAGGCGTAACAGGGGATTGCGGTGCCGGTAAGCGATGTGTCTGAGCATCAAAACGGGCACAACAACTGAATAGTATCAAGAGGAATAGGAATAGTTTCTTCATTATTATCTATACATTAAGGCTACCAAAGTTATAGTATTTCAAACACAAAGACACGGAAAACACAGAGTTTTTTCGACTAATTAGTAAAAAACACTGTATTTCCCGTGTCTCCCGTATTTCTATGTTCCAGCTATTTCAGACTTTTATAAATCGCCTCCTGTATATCCGTGCGAATATTCATTTCACCCAATTTCGTATTCCACACATTGGGACACAGGCGGTTACTGAGGAAGACGTACACCGTCCCGTGTTCTGGATCCACCCAGGCACAAGTCCCCGTGAAACCGGTATGCCCATAAACGGCAGCGGTAGCAGAGGCAGCACAAGGACTATTCTTCAAATCCTTCAGATTAGGTTTGTCGAAGCCCAATCCCCGACGGCTGATAGCGGAAGTTTCCGTAGTGAACAGGCGGCAGGTCGCTTCGCTCAGATAGCGTTTACCGTTCCATTCGCCACCGTTCAATATCATCTGATAGATTTTAGCCACTTCGGAGGCGGTGGAGAAGAGACCGGCATTACCGGATATGCCACCCATGCAGGCAGCAGCCTCATCATGCACATAGCCACACAAGTCCTGACGACGCAGGAAGTCGTTTGCAGCCGTAGGCATTATCTCTTCTTTGGAGTATTTCTGCAAAGGCAGGTACATGGTACGCTGCAAGCCCATAGGCGCATAGAACTCCTTAGCCAGATAGAGGTCCATCGGCAACTTGACAATTGACTCTACCACCTGTTGCAACAGTATAAAGCCGAGATCACTGTACACATACCGCTTACTGTCCATTTCGCAACGGGCAATCTTTTGCAGGATGGTATTCTTAAAGCTCTTATTCAACCACATCTTATCAGCTACATGCAAGTTGTAAACCGATGATTCTTTCTCCGACACCAGTCCTTTCTTGAACTTGAAATCCGAACAATAATAGCTATGTTCGCTTACCCGCGTGCGATGCCATTCATCCACCCAACTTTGAGCATACGGTCCATGCACGGAGTTCGGGTCGATAACCTCCAGATAGAAACGAATATAAGGCGGCAGGCCAGACTCGTGAAGAAGCAAGTCCTTAATCGTAATATTCTTCTTATTCGTACTTCTCAGGAAAGGCAAGTATTGGGAAACCTTATCCGTCAGTTTTAATTTACCACCATCATAAAGTTTCATCACAGCAAGCAGCGTTGCAGTAGTCTTTGTCAGAGAAGCCAGGTCGAACAGATCCGTAGGACGTACAGCAGTGGTATCCTTATCGGAATGTATACCGAAACATTTATCATACACTGTCTGACCGTCTTTCAGCACCAGCACCTGGCAACCGGGATAAGCTCCGGCAGCCAATCCTGCCTGCACGATAGCATCAATGCGATGTAACTCATTGGACTTCATCCCCAAATCCTCGGGAATAATACTTCCCGGCTTCATCCCCGGAGTGATCACACTTCCCTCACCGGCCTGATAAAGACTTCCGATACTCATGGAAAGTTTGCCTTGGGCAGGCACTTTGGCAAAGATGACACCTGCCACATATTGTTGGATATCCGCTTCAGAAGAATGTCCCAGCACTACGGCACTGGCTTGGTTCAAAGCAGGCTCTAACGGTTGCATTCCACGATAAGACGTAAAAAAAGCATATACCAGCGGCACGGACAAGTCCAATCCCGCCAGAAAATCGGCATAAGCAACCACATCGGCATCTTTTCCCGATACGCTGACCACTATACGCCGATAGTCCGCCAACTTACGCGCCAGTTCACGGCGGCCATCTTCCGACATTTCTCTTGTCAAACGAAAACACTCCATAGGAACAGGAGATAATTTCTTCATCTCATCCACAAAAACACTGTCTTTGCCTTCGCCTATACTCAGAAGAGCAATAGGAGCACCACCGACCGGTGTCAAAGGCAATATCCCGAAATGATTGCCAAGCACCGTAATGGAGGCTTGGCGCAACCTGGTTACCAGAGCCTTCGCCTCATCCGTATGGATACGATAGCTCATTCCGCTAACTTGTAACTGCGGGCGTGGCTGGCGCAAGCCTAACAAATATTTATAAGTAAGTATCTTACGGCATTTCGCTTCCACTTCTTTCTCAGAGAGAACGCCCTCTTTCACAGCACTCAGTACTTCCTGCACAGCGTTTGCTGTGTTGTACTGCACCAATACCATATCATTTCCGGCAAGTAAGGCTTTTGTAGTAAGCTGGGGCACAGACGAAACACCTTTCATATCCAGCGCATCCGTAAACACCAAGCCCTGGAAACCCATTTCATCTTTCAGCAATCCCGTTACTACATTTCTGGAAAGTGAAGATGCCGTTTTGGCGTCCGGTTCCAAAGCAGGCACTTGCAAATGACCTACCATCACACCGCCCAATCCGGCACGCACCATTTCGCGGAACGGATACAGCTCGACGCTATCCAAACGTTCACGATTATAGTAGAGCACCGGCAGTCCCTTATGCGAGTCCACGTCCGTATCTCCATGACCGGGAAAGTGTTTGCTTACGGACAGCACACCACCACTTTCCAATCCACGACTGTAAGCCAGCACCTTTTCGGCTACTTTCTTCGGATCTTCACCGAACGAACGAACATGAATCACCGGATTCAAAGGATTAGTATTCACATCCGCATCAGGTGCAAAATTGACATGCACACCCAATTCACGAAATTCCCGTGCCACCTCACGTCCGTATTCATAAATCAACTGATTGTCTTCAATACAGCCCAGAGCCGCATTCTTTGGGAAATAAGGTGTACCTTCCAGACGCATGGAGAGCCCCCACTCACCGTCAAAAGTGATCATAACGGGAACTTTGGAGTTCTTCTGCGCAATATTCGTCAGTATTGCCTGTTCTTCCGGCGTACCTTCGGCAAAGAGCAGACCTCCGATCTTATACTTCTTCACAAGATCACGTATCTGCTTCTTTTTCTGCTTATCTGCCTTGGCCGGGAAGGTAGTGACAATCAACTGCCCCACTTTCTCTTGCAGGTTCAAACCGGAAAATACGGAATCTACCCACTGTTTGCAACGTGCATCTGCCGCTGAAGGCAGAAAAGGGGCTTCTGCCTGGGCATGAAGCAAGGATGTGCCACCCCATAAAAGGATAGCCAACAACAAGAGAATTGTTCTCTTCATTTTTATTATGTATTACTTAGATGATGGTTGGGCTTCTTCTTCTGTAAGTGTCAGTTTCAACATTCCCACATAAATTCCACTTTTTCCTGTATGCATCACAGGTACATTCTTACCGTCTTTATTCAAATAAATAGCCGGCTCTTTCATGAAAGTATGGGTATGTCCGCCCAATATGGCATCAATATTATTTGTTTTCTGTGCCAGTTCTTCGTCACAAGGAGCACCTTTAAGCTGATAACCCAGATGCGACAAGCAAATAACGACATCACAACCTTCCTGATTCTTCAGCAGATCCGTCGTCTTCTGTGCCACTTCTATCGGATCATTATAAACCACACCTTCACATTTATCGGCCTGCACCAATCCTTCCATCTTCGGAGCAAGACCAAAGACACCGATCTTCAATCCATTGCGGCTGAAAGTAGTATAAGGTTTCACCAGTCCTTCCAACACCGTACCTGTTACGTCATAGTTGGCACATACCACTGGGAAGTTTGCCATACGGAACAGACGTGCCATATTTTCCAGACCGAAATCAAACTCATGATTACCAATCGTCATGGCATCGTACCCCATAAGGTTCATCATCTTGACTTCTACTTCTCCCTGGAACAGATTATAGTAAGGAGTTCCCTGAGAGATATCTCCACAGTCGAACAGCAACAGATCAGGGTTCACCTTGCGTGCCTCTTTAATAAAGGTGGCCCGGCGCACGGTTCCGCCCATACCGGCATAGCGGTCGGCAGCATTTACAGCAATGGGCTCAATGCGGCTATGTGTATCACTTGTTTGCAGAATCACCAATTGCTTGGTTTTCTGTGCAGAGTCAGGAGCCAGCAGACAAAGGGGGGCCTTGGAGATTTCCCGGATAGATTGTTGTGCTGATGCCGGAAGAAGGCAGCAGACTGCCAACGTTAAAAGAATATATCGTTTCATGATTTCTGATTTATGAATTATGATTTATTTTCTCGGTGAGCAGGATTACTCATCTTTCACAGTTACTCTACCTTCCAGACGCGAAGTGATCTTCTTTCCGGCAGCAGTTTGACGTTCCACATAGTCCATGAACAGGCCGCGCAAAGTGGCTCCGTCCGGACATTCCCGTTTCTCTGCCTGAGGCAAAGCAGTCATTCCGTCGTTTCCGTCAGCCAGATAGTCGATTGTAGCAATCGTATAGAGTTGATCGTCTTCTATCGGACGCCCGCCAACCGTACCTTGCAGCAATTTCCCGTCTTTCGTAATCAGGAGCTGTACTCCACTGATACCTTCACCATGACGCACAGCGATATTATTAAACAGTTCTTTCAGATAGACTCCCTTCATTGTTAATACACAAAGGGAATTTTCGAAAGGTAATATCTCATAGATATTTTCGGTAGTGATAGGGCCTTCTGTCAGTACATTACGCAAACCACCCATATTTATCAGCCCCATATCGGCAGGCTTGCCCAGCACTTGTGCGGCAGCATTGCGCAATACATCCGCTACCAGATTGGAAAGCAAACTCTCCGGAGCTCCTTTATCCATACTCATTTCCGCAGTACCCACCACACGATACATGATACTGTCAACTTTTGCCTTATAAGGAGCAAGCAGTGCCACCGCTTCAGCATCCGGGTTCACATCCCAAGTAGAGTCAATCGCCACCATGGTTCCCTCTGACTTCGTCACCTTATATGCAGAAGTACAAGAACTTAGCAGGAATATAACTGCCAGAAATACACCGGGAATAAATTTCAAAGTTATTCTTTTCATTTTGTTCGGGTTTTTAAATTGCTACAAATATAACGAATAGTCTTTCTTATCCTGTCCTGACGGAAAGAAAAAAGATGAACTTTTTCGTTTTCAGACACATTTTTTAAGTTTCGGGATATTTCGACATTAAACGGCTTACACAACTTCTGACTGTACCCGAGATGCACTTGCTCCGTACCAAGTCCGGGATTTCTTCGGTCAGAGGTGCTTCTGAGCGAAGAAGGTACGGAGCAAGTACGGTTGAGACACAGTTATGGCGGGGCATGAACAACACAATGATTCATTCACTATGCTAAACCGAGGGTACTTCCCACTACGACTGAAGATATCTCCCACTACGACTGAAGGTACCTCCCACTAGGACTGAACTCGTGTTTCACTACGACTGATCATGATGGAACACCAAGTTTCTTGTCACACAGGTGGTTACGGGACATATGAACTTTGGTTTGCTCTTCTCTTTTCGGTTATGAATTAATTCACCACAGATTACACAGATTGACACAGATTCTATTTTACTGATTATTAGATTAATAAATCTGTGTGAATCTGTGTAATCTGTGGTGAGTCTTATTCATTACTATACCGTTATGAATCAGCTACCGACTACAAGCTACAAGTGCCTTTCGGAACATAGCGCAGCTACTTGTAGCTTGTAGCCGATAGCTCGTAACTTTTCCGATATGATCCCAATTCAACTCCTGATGATTCGCATAAATAATAAACCACCTAAACTCACGTTATTTAAATTATACGTAAGTTTCGCATATAGCCTTTCAGGCTGACATATATGCAAAACTTTAAAAATATACCTATATTTGAATTCCGAAAGTAATATAAAAGACAGGCAGATACATGGAAATAAGTGTGGCAACCGATCAGGAATGGCATATAATCCGCTACTCAGCAGGAGATAAAGAGCGCTGGGACCGCTTCGTGCGCCGCTCCAAAAACGGTACGTTCCTCATGCAGCGTGACTATATGGATTATCATGCCGACCGTTTCCAGGATTGTTCCCTAATGATCTTCTGTAACCGGAAGTTAACAGCCCTGCTTCCCGGTAATCTTTCCGGCAGTTGTTTCTATTCCCATCAAGGACTGACGTATGGCGGAATGCTCCTTTCTCCTTCCATCACCCTGCAACAAGTAGAAAGCGTATTTCATGCCGCACTCGATTATCTGCAGAAGAAATGCAGTGTGCAGTCGATAGTCTATCGTGCTATTCCACATATCTATCACCGCTATCCTGCAGAAGAAGACCTTTATGTCCTCACCCGGCTGGGTGCAGCCCTTGTGGCACGGAGCATCTCATCCGTCATTCCACTGGACGACCGTCTGCCTTTCCGTACTCTCCGCCGTCGCCAACTGAAGAAAGCCCTGGCATCCTCACTGACGATTGCAGAAGATGAAGACTTTGCTTCTTTCTGGCCGATACTGGAAGAAAACCTGCACGAACGATACGGTGTCTCTCCCGTACATTCACTAGAGGAGATTACCCGTCTGCACAGCAATTTCCCCCGCCAGATTTCCCTTTTCCGTGTATGCGATGGAGCCGAAACATTGGGTGGATGCATTGTGTATGAGACTGACGAAGTAGCCCACGTGCAATACATCGCAGCTTCCCCACGCGGAAAGAAATGCGGTGCGCTCGACCTGCTTTTCCACCAATTAATATACGACCGTTATGCGCAGAAGCGATACTTCGACTTTGGCATATCTACCGAACACGGCGGACAAATGTTGAATGAGGGATTACTCTTCCAAAAAGAAGGTTTCGGCGCAAGAGCAATTATGTATGACGTTTACGAATTACGCTTATGATAAAGTATTTAGACCTGCAAAAGATCAATGCCTCCTTCGAACCCGAACTGTCGGATGCTCTGTTGCGTGTTTCCCATTCCGGATGGTATCTGCACGGGGAAGCTACAGCCCGTTTTGAAGAGGAGTTCGCTGCTTATTGCGGTACTTCTTATTGTGTTGGCACCGGAAATGGTTTGGATGCTCTTACTTTGATATTTCTGGCTTACCGGGAACTGGGAGAGATGAATGCAGGAGATGAAGTTATTGTTCCTGCCAATACATACATTGCCACCCTGCTTTCCATTCTTCGTGCCGGCCTGAAGCCAATGCTTTGTGAACCTTCTTTCGAAACATGCAATATAGATGCTGCCTATGCCGAGACACTGATTACCCCCCGCACGCGTGCCATATTGCCCGTCCACCTGTATGGGCGTTTAGCTGGCATGAAAGAGATATGCAAGTTAGCCAACCGCTACGGACTGAAAGTCATAGAAGACGCTGCACAAGCACATGGAGCTGCCTGGAACAAAGGTTTACCGGGGAAAGGGAATCATCCTCTGCGTGCCGGAAATCTGGGAGATGCCGCTGCTTTCAGTTTTTATCCAGCCAAGAATTTAGGGGCATTAGGGGATGGCGGCGCTATAACCACTCACGATGCAAGGCTTGCCGCTACAGTGCGTTCCATAGCCAATTATGGCTCCACGGAGAAATATGTCCATCGGTATCAAGGTATAAACAGCCGTCTGGACGAGTTGCAGGCGGCAGTCCTTTCCGTGAAACTCTCTCGTTTGGATCAGGATAATATCCGTAGAAGGGAAATAGCGCAATTATATAAAGAAGGGATTGACTGGCAGCGTCTGGAATTACAGAGTACTGTCCATACGAATGATATCAATGAAGCCAATGTTTTTCATATCTTCCCCGTCTTTTCTTCCTGCAGAGATGAATGGCAACGTTATCTCAATAGTCACGGCATTTGTACTCAAATTCATTACCCTATCCCTCCCCATCGCCAGGAAGCGTTGAAAAAAGAATATGGAATGCAACAACTCCCCATTACGGAACGCATCCATAATGAGGAGCTAAGCCTCCCTATATCTCCATTACTGACGAATGAAGATATAGAGCGGATTATTAACTGTGCAAATACCTTTGTTTAGAAATTCAACACTTTATAATACGACGATTTCGGCAGTAAGTTTTCGTCAAACAGAAGCGGATAGTTACGCTGACGGTTACCACGGCGGCGATCCAGCCATGAATCACCATCATATACATTCCAGAAAGTAACATTGCTAACCACATTCTTGTATTCGCGCATCACCCGGAACAGCATATCATACTGGGCTACCTGTGCCGCATCCGCTTCAGGAGTCAATTCCAACGTCCTGTTATCCTGGTTCACACTCAACTGTCCTCCCTGCTCTTTCGTATTGATACGAACGTCCAGTTCAGTGATATGGATATTATCAACCACCTGCGAATAAAGCTCGATAGCCTTTCTGAACTCATCCTCCGTAGGAGAAAGGGTATTATAATGTCCCTGCATTCCGATGCCGGAGATGGGTATTCCCTCAGCCTTCATGCTTTTAACCATATTATAAATGCGGTCACGCTTCGCCGGGTTGGTCTCATTGTAATCATTGTAGAAAAGCAATGCTTTTGGATCTGCCTCATGAGCATATTCAAAAGCCTTCTTTATAAACTCGTCCCCCGCAATCTTATAATAAAGAGACTGACGATAAGGAACTTCTGCTTTCGGATCATCCGTCATCGCTTCGTTCACTACGTCCCAAGCATAGACAACATCCTTATATCTATTTACAATCGTATGGATATGTTTTCTCATTCTCTCAAACAGTACCTCCTTGGAAACCAAATTTCCCTTTTCATCATGAAACATCCAGTCCGGAGTTTGGGCATGCCAGACAAAGCAATGACCGCGAAGCCCTATTTTATTGGCACGGGCAAAGTTGGCTATCTTATCAGCGCTCTCCCAGTTCCACTGTCCTTCCACAGGCTCCGTAGGCTCAGGCTTCATATCGTTCTCTGCAGTAATACTGTTAAAGTTGGAAGTAATCAATGCCATCTGTTGAGGTGAATTCAGATTTGCCATATTTATGGCACATCCCACAGTGAAATAATCAGCATACGCATCTTTCAGGTTGTTCACAACAATATCATTCGCAGAAGTAGCGTACAATCCTATCAGACAACCGGTAAAACCACCTGCCACGTTCGTTGAAAGAATATCACCGGGCACGGTATTTCCCAACTGTACGAAGTCAGTTCCATCCGTTGAATAATAAAAGCCATAGCCATCTCCTTCACCCTTTACTCGCAGTTGAATGGGATTCTTCACATCTACTTTCGCACTTGCAACAAGTCCGGATTCACCTCTTGCCGTTCTTTCCAGCACCATGTAGAAATCTTTATCCTTCTTTGTCAAGCCAAAGACATAATTGAATTTTTCACTCTGTACGCAAGTGATGCCTGCCAGATCTTTCTCTGTCTTCGGAACATACTGCAATGTGGTAGTAAACGAGAAGTTATTATGTTGCTGTCTGTAGAAGAGGGTCGAAGTAGGCTTCACCTCTTTTATGTTCACCGGGAAAGGAGTAATCTGCAATCCTCCGTCTTTCAGTACTGAGATGAACTCTTCACGAGGGCCTCTCAAACCAATCCAGCGGTAGTCCAATTGCGGAGATGTGAAGTTTTCAGTGAACGTAAAATTGCCATTGGGGAAGTAACCGTCTTTTCCGGTTTTATTCTCCACTCCTTTAGGTGTTTTCAACTTCGGCTCCATCGGAATCAATCCGTTTTCAAAGACAGGGAATTCTCCCGACCAGTCAACCGGCAGGATAAACGTTTCACGGCCAATGTTCACTCTGCCCTTCTCATTCGGACGGATAGCCAGGAACACACCGTAATATTTGCCGTCAGGACCTTCCACTAAATCGGCATGTCCGGCCCAATCCACCATATTCTTCCGGTTCTGATTCAGGTATCTCTGGCTCAGGATAGGATTATTGGGAGCCGGAATAAAGGGACCTTTCGGGCTGTCGCTCACAAAGATTACTTCACTATGCCAATCTCCGGTACCGCCTTCGGCACACATCAGATAGTAGCGTCCATTCTTCTTATAGATATGCGGAGCTTCAATCCAGATAGGTTTCTTGGACAAATCCACACCACCATTCACAATAACCTGATCCGAACCGGGAATCACCTGATCGTTTTCCACATCATACTCCCAGATTTTAATCACACGGTGTCCGTTATAGAGTTCTTCACCACGCTTCGGTCCGTCATTATGAACCACATACGCCTTGCCGTTATCATCAAAGAAGATAGAGGGGTCGATACCGTCAAAATTCAACTTGATAGGATCACTCCATCCTTTGAAAGGATCTTTCGACTTTACAATGATATTCCCGAATCCCCCCGCAAACTGGGTGGTGATCATATAGAAAGTATCATTATTGGGGTTATACTTGATGGCCGGAGCATACACGCCGGCACTGATACCCGTATCATGTACTTTCAGCTGTGAGGTACGATCCAGTACATGGCCTATCTGCGTCCAGTTCACTAAATCCTTTGAATGGAAGATAGGCACACCGGGGAACATAGCGAACGATGAACACACCAGGAAGTAGTCATCCCCTTTGCGGGTTATGGACGGATCGGGGTAACAACCTTGCAAAATGGGATTATAAAACTCACCGGCCTGCAACGGATTCTCGTTGTACACCTGATCATTCCCCTGATAAACCGCCTGCAAGAATACCGGAGCACCCTTCACCTTTTTACCTTTAGCCCCTTGGCTAAAACCTGCCACTGAAAACATTGTCATACAAAGTGACAACAAAACGATGCGCTTACCCACGGAAAGCGTCGATTTCACCTTTTTCATGTCTAATATCAATTATGATTTATAATTACTCGTTATCTCATTTACTGTCACTTATGCGGAAATAATCAAAGTCCACATACCCTCCGGGAGTCTTGGTAGCATAATTGAATAGTCCGAAACGGTATCCCATAAAATGCGGGAGAGTATAAGCCATCTTGAGCTGGCTTCCTATTTTTGTCCACTTCTTACCATCCAGGCTATAGTAGAAATCCGCTATATCTTTCTTATCTGTAAAGTCACATTCGGCTTTCAGAAATACTGTATTTTGGTTCAGTGGCAGACTTTCCACCTCTTCCGGTTTGTCAGTCTGCGCACTTACCATTACAATCTTCTTTACCCCGTTTTCATATTTCACACCAATCCATCCATATTTTTTCTGAAGAAGTGCAAGCCCTGCAAAATCGCCTTCTCTCATATCAGACACATCCATAGAAGTAGTTCCTGAACATACCGGACCAATCGTCCGCTGTGTCAACGTGTTTCTTGCAGACAGGAAATCAGTATCTATCCGTCCGGTTTTGAGTCGCAGATATCCCTTCCGTTCACTAACTGACCAGAGAGAATTATCCGGATTGTGATTCCACTGCCAAACCAACGGCAAAGCCGCATCTTTCTTCTTGCGTGTAAACTCATCCGAGGCAACAATACCCGGTATCAAACCTTTACTTGCCGGCAGATCCAATGTTTCCGGAACCTTTCCATTTATTCCGAGAACCGGCCATCCATCTTCCCATTTCACCGGAACAAGATAAGGGATACGGCCTACAGAACCATTGTCACGGAAAAGATATGCAAACCATCTGCCATCAGGCGTATCTATCAAGCCACCTTGGGCAACACCTTTATCCTGCAAAGCTACTCTACCTTCCCAAGGACCATTTATATTATCAGCGCGGTGAATAACCACTGTACGCATTCCTCCTTTCGGCCAAGTAATATTGAATAAATAATACTTCCCATTTACTTTAAATAACTGTGAACCCTCGGCAGGTAATCCGACATTATCTCCTGACGGAGCACTGGCATTCTCTATAAAGATACGTTCGGTACCTTCTTTGATCCCGGATAAATCGGGCTTCAGTTCCGCTATATGCAGTTTACCACCTCCCCAGATGATATAAATACGACCGTCATCGTCAAAGAAAACAGAATGATCATGATAAGAAGGATTAAAGGATATTGCTTTCCAAGGACCTTTCTCTATATCTTTCGTAGTATATATATAGGTCTTCCCGGTGGTGCCGGCAAATGTTGTCACATAATACATATTATTATGATAGCGAATGCAGCTTGCCCATGTACCACTGCCATAAGCATTCTTACCATTGTTCAAGTTCAGTGCATCCACATCGGCCAGTATATCGTAACAGTAACTCACCAACTCCCAGTTCACTAGATCTTTAGATTTCATAATGGGCACTCCCGGAGCCATGTGCATGGTGGTACTACTCATGTAATAAGTATCTCCCACCCGGATCATTGACATATCGGGTACATCGGCATGAACCACCGGATTTTTGGCAGAAGCGTTTTGCGCAAGAGTCGCATAACTGTAGAAAATAGATGCCAGCAGAAAAAGACAAAAATGTTTTCGCATAGTTATATCCTTTTTTATTATTGTTTTTGAAAAGACAAAATTTACCGACAGCAAATATACAGTATCGAATCCAAGAGATACCTATAATCATTTTACACATTCTTTCGCTGATATTACATCTTTACCGATGTATGTTTCATAATCTTTCACTCACGTTACATCGGGCGTCTATAAGTACTTAGAAGGCATAACACGAGTTACTTTGGCAAAGGAAAATGATTACTTTGCCTAATAAAATTTAGCCCTTACAATACTTAGTTATTGCAAGGGCAAAATACAAGAAGAAATGATTAATGTTTTTCCCAGAAGTCCAGATATTGGCGGGCCACCTTCACATGATCGTGATACTTGGCTACATATTCAATACTTTGCGCCGATAATTCCGGAATACGCTCTTTATGAAGCACTATATCTTCCAACTTTTGATAAATATCTTGCTCGTCGGGCAGGACATTGATAATGGGACGAAGTTCTGTTTCATTCAATATCTCATAGTTCTCCGGCTCACCGCCTCCCACTACCGTTACTCCTTTTGCCATAGCCAATAGTGAATTCATGGAAGGGGTATACGAATACAACTGATCTAACTGGACATCTGCATCATCCATCAACTGCTGATAGCGGGCATAAGGCACATCATGCACTTCAGTGATGCGGCAAAGCTCAGAATACTTGCGCTGCACTTCTTGCAAAACGGGCAGCATAACATCAGTCCCCTTCAAATTACTACGGGCAGACTGAATACCGATGAAGAAATTCAGTTTCTCCGGCACACCGCGAACGCGGGATATTACCTCACGCAAATCGATAGGTAAAGGAATGAAAGCTGTCTTATCTGAAAAGTAAGGTTGATAGGAAGCGTAATACTCCCACAAACAGGCGATAATGCCATTACAAGTTTCGGCTATAACCCGAGTGGCACGAGCTGCCCCCCCATAATACCAATCCTGGAGAGTAATCTGATTAAAAGCCGTATCACGATACCGGTCTCCGATCTTAAAATCCGAATAGTGAAAAGTGCTTGTTTCCATACAAGCACGAATATAATAATAGTCGGTCCCGAAAGCTCCCAAAAAGACCTTGCCATTGTGCCGTTGCAAATAACGGTAAACAGGCAAAGTACGTTCACTGCGTAAACGCAAAAAATAAGGGCTGATAATCTGCACAACATCATATCCCCGAAAACCCGGCAAATGACGCAATATACGGAGAAGGCAACAGATACCATCACGCAAACTATCCGTCGGCCGGTCAAGAGCTATATCACGCGGATAGTTCCTCCAACCACAACCATCAGAAGCAACACAGACATCGTGCCCCAATGCCCGAAGCCCTTCCGCAAGATTCCAATGCAGCCCGCTAAACTCTCCAAGTAACAATATCTTCATATAACAAAACGAATATAAACATTAATGGCAGGACAAACCAAACGATACTTCCAAGAATACTTTTTATAGGGCAAAGGTACTAATCCCTCTTGTTTCAGGATAGCTAATTGCCGGTTCATCTCATTTATACTACATTTATTCCGCCACATCTGACGGATATAGTCGATAACAAGAAAATGGATTCGTCTATTCAATGCCTCCAAACGCTCAACAGAGGCGTCAGACTGACAAGCCTGACTAAACGCTTTCAACCGAAAAAGCATTTCTTTAAAATCAGAGACCCTCCTCCGACGTTCAGCTTCAGCAATCATTCTCGTTAAAGAAGAAGATGAACAGTAATAACCATACACTTTATAAGAAGTCACCAACATTTTTCGGGCGAAGAAGTAAGCTTTGGCAACAAACTCTTCATCTTCAAAAAGGCTTGTCTTACTAAAATAAAGAGAAGACGTCTCCAATAAACTTCGACGGAAGAAATGCGCCCAAACAACTCCCGTAAAATTATTCAATGCCATGAAGTGGGCACTGGATGAGTATTCTGCATAAGACGGCAGTTGATTGGTCGGATTCTGCTTCTCCAACGAAGAGGCACTGGTAAACTCCTTAAAACCAAACCTCAGAATATCAGGAGAGTATAGTTTCAACAAAGGTAAACAAGAACGAAGTGTATTCGGTACTAAAATATCATCAGCATCTACAAAAAAAAGATATTCACCATGCGCTTGTTGCATTCCACGATTACGTGCTCCCCCCGTAGTCTGACTCTCATCGTCTGCTACAATGATTTCATAACTCCCCTCTTCCATTCCCTGTTCACGGATAGAAGTAATACAGCGTTGCAGCAATACCGGGTCTGCTGTACCATAAAAAGGAATAATTATACTGATAAAAGGAGTCATGTCGCAAATATACAGAAAATCCTCCCCCAGCCTCGCAGCCAAAGAAGGATTTTCAAGAGAAAGACACTAAAAAAGTTATTCAATCGGTATTCCTTTATAGAAGTCCAATATCTTTGTACGGAACAGATATTCATATTTGGCCTGCAACTCATCAGACTGGGCTTTCATCAAATTCTGTTTCGCTTCATTATACTCTACGGCATTAGCTTTGCCATTATCATACTTCTCACTCATCAGCTTGAAAGATTCCATACTGGCATTGGCTGCCGTACTACTACTGGTATACTTGCTTTCGGAAGCCAGTGCAGTGTACCAGGCTTGCTGAATTTCTTTATAGAGCGTTTTCTTGGTATTATCCAGTTGCAGAGAATAATTCTCCTGCTGTAAACGCGCTGTGCGCACACGGTTACGAGTAGTAAAGCGATTAAAGAGAGGAACACTCAGACTAAATCCTACATACTTACTGAAATTATCCCGCATCTGATCACCAAAATTACGGTCAATGGTAGAATAGTAATTAGTTCCAAGACTACCACTAAAACTCAATTGCGGATAGAAAGCACTCTGAGCAATACGGATGTTGTGTTTGCTACCCTCCAGACGATATTGTGCAGCCTGAATGGCAGCTTTAGTCGACAAAGCTGTCTGATAGACCTCATCCGGAGGAGTAAGGGGTTCCAGGTCAAGCTTCACTACAGGAGCGGCCAAACTGAATCCTTCCGGAGTTTCCAACTCAATAAGCTGACTAAGATCAAGCAATGCTAACCGAAAATTATTATCAGTCTGCACAGCACTCATCTCATCCTGGGCAACACGGGCTTTCGCCTCAGCAACCTCCGCAGGAGACGCTTTACCCAATTCCGCAAGACGAGATATACGGGCATATTGCTCTTTGCTCAACTCTACCTGGCCAAGAGAAACCTGATGTAACTCTTGATTGAACAGTACCTGCAAATAAGCAGAAGCAATATTTATAGAAATATCTTCTTTAGCTTTTTCCAAATCCGCCATAGCAGCTTTAAGGTTCAGTTTGGCCAAAGCATACTGATTAGGAATCTGTAAACCGGTGAATATAGGAACATTGGTAGACAAAGACATATTAGTACTGTGGCTACTCACACTAATGTACTTTTGCTCATCTCCTATACGCACATCCGTACGTCCCCAGTTCCAACTTTGCCCTGCACTACCGTTCAGGTTCGGCAGACGCGCCCATTTGGCAGTATTCACACTTACGGCACTTTGTTTTGCCTCATTAGCACTCTGACGGATACTGATATTATGTTCTATAGCGTAGTCGATGCATTGGCGCAATGTCCAGCCCTCCTGTGCCTGCACCGAGACAGCAAAGACAGCCATGCATCCTATTATTAAGTTCTTCTTCATAATCTATTATTATTGAATTATACAAGGTTACTTCACCGGCATTTATTTATCCTTCTTCTCTGCACCGCGCACTTTGGCTTTGCCGTCCACACCGTCTTTGATAACAATCTTGATACCGTCACTCATACCCACTTTCACCTCTTTACGCTCGAACTTCTGGGCAGGCACACTATCCGTCATCACATATACAAATGTGCTGTCTCCACTGAACTCAATAGTACTTTCAGGTAAAGTAAGTGCCTTTTGTGCACGTTCCAGTACAATTTCCGCATTAGCAGAATACCCCGAACGAATCATCACCGTATCGGGCACCTGTATAGCTGCCTTTATCTCAAATTGATTGGCACCGTTTTCTTCTACCCCCTTCGGAGAGATATATTCCAGTATAGCGTCAAATGAAAGATTCTGCAAAGCACCAATTGTCAACTTCACAGGCATACCTTCATGAACACGACCGACTTCCGTTTCATCAATTTTACCTCTGAAAATCAAATCATTCATATTGGCAACCGTAGCGATTGTCGTACCATCATTGAACGTGTTACTCATGATCACCGAGTTACCGGCTTTTACCGGTACATCCAGTATCAAACCATCAATTGTGGAACGGATCAACGTACTTGAGAAAGAAGCACTGCTCTTTGTAATACCTTCCTTCACAATTTCCAGGTTATCCTTAGCAGTCTGCAACTCTTCACGCACCTGCTTTACACTTACCTCGGCTTTTTCATATTCTTCACGACTGATCAGCTTGTCTTCAAACAACTTCTCTATGCGGGCAAAGTCCGTTTCGCCCTGTTTCGCATTAAGTTCCGCCAGACGCACACGACTCTCGGCAGAGTTCAACGTACCTAGTTCGGGAATCACTTTCACCTTAGCAATCACTTCTCCCTTGCGTATAGTCTGTCCCGCTTCTTTATACAACTCGTCAATGATACCCGATATCTGGGGTTTAATGAGAATCTCGTCCCTTGGTTCTACCTTTCCGGTTGCCACAGTCGTTTTTTCCAGGTCGGCCACTGTCGGAGTTACTGTATCATACACCGTAATCTTGGGTTTAGACTTCTGGTAAAGGAATACAAACGTGAAGATGAAAATGGCAGCTACAACTACCAATAACGCGATTTTCAGATACTTTTTCATACTATTATTATATTATTGTTTCTTTATTTTTATATTAGGAAATTAAGGAGTTATCGCTCCTCTTATCATTCATCCCTGATAGCCTCAATAGGTTTAATTGCCATGGCACGATAGGCCGGAGCCAAACCTGCAAGCACTCCTAAAGCAATCAACAGCGCACAGGTACCGATAGCCAGGCCAAATGAAACCTGATAATGAGTAGTGATATGCCCCGGATCATTGGCGGCAGCCTCCAATACCTGCAATACCAATACAGCAAAAGAGATACCTGCCATACCCGCAATAGTAGTCAACACCATACTTTCAGAAAGAATCTGCTGCAAGATATCCCTCGGACGTGCTCCGATGGCGCGGCGAATGCCAATTTCCGTGGTACGCTCACGCACTGTCACCATCATAATGTTCGATACGCCAATAGCTCCGGCAAACAAGGTACCCAAACCTACCATCCAGATCAATATTCGGACTCCCGTCATCAGATTATCCACCATAGAGAACATGGCCTCCGCATTCAGCATCATCACTGCCTGCTTATCATCCGGAGAGATGTAATGAGCCGCCTTTACTATGTGCTCCACCTTATCCTGAATATCCGTCACTTTGACACCGGGCTTCACGGTGAAACATGCCACATGTATCCGGTTGCCCAGATTATAGGCTTGTTTCATGGTTGTGTAAGGCAATGTTATTGCTTCCGAAGCCTGTCCCTGAATATTCATGTTGCCCTCGGACGAGCACATACCCACCACCTGATAGTAAATACCGTCTACCCGGATATACTTTCCACAAGGGTCTTCTCCCGGGTGAAACAAACTTTCATACACACGTTTACCTATTGTGCAGACTTTACGTGCTTCCTTAATATCCACATCGTTGATGAAGCGTCCATACGCCATCTCCTGGTGCTCTATATGCTCATATTCGGGATACAATCCCTTTACGCTACATTCATATTTCTTATCTCCATGCACTGCCGTTCTTCCCCAATAGGCGATAGAAGGAGTAATGATATCAATTTCCGCCACCCCATTGCGCAGACGCTCAATATCAGAGAGTTCCAGATTCCACCAACGTCCTTTCCGGAAACCTTTATACGCCTCTCCCGTCTTCTGCGAAACCAGGAAAGCCGAATTCGTGGCAAAGCCTTCGAACTGGGAGCTCATAGCCTGCTGCATCCCCTGCCCGCCACCGATAAGCGCCACCAGCATGAAGATACCCCAGAATACACCGAATGCCGTCAGCAAGCTTCGCGTCTTGTTTCTTGTAATCGTGATGAGGATTTCCTCACAAGAGTCTATATCTATTCTCATGTTAATAGTGATTAATGTTTAGTGATTAGTGATAAATGATTCATAATATAGCCACTAATCCGCTCTCAATGCTTCTATCGGACTGATGCTTACAGCCTTCTTTGCCGGGAAGAAACCGGCCAGCGTTCCCGCTATAATCAAGGTCAGCGTAGCCTGAATGGCGACACTCAAATCTACAGTCGGATTCGAGAACATGGTTTGCTGGAACATACCCGCATCCATAGTCTGATTACCGAAAGCCGAGTTCATCCATTCCGTAACGGCAATGCCGGCCACCATCCCTATATACCCGAACAAAGTAGTGATAGCAACGCTCTCCACAATAATCAGCCAAAGGATAGATAATGGTTTCGCCCCAAGAGCCTTACGGATACCGAATTCACGCGTACGCTCTTTCACCGTAATCAACATGATGTTTGAAACACCTACAATTCCACTCAGCAAGGTGAAAATACCAATCACCCAGATAGCTGTACGAAGCATCCCCATGGCGTTTTGTGTCCGCATATAATCGGTAAAGCGGTTCCATATCCAGATGGCACTGTTGTCCTGAGGATCAAAACGACGACTGGCACCAATTACCCTGCGATAGTTGGCCTCAAAGATCTCGTTACTTTCTATTGTTTCCAGATTTTTAGTAGTGAAGATAATATTATTCAGCTGTTCGCCTTTATTATAGATAGTCTGCAAAGTAGAAAAAGGAATATAGGCCTCACTGGCTTCGCGGTCTCCCTGGTCATTATAAATACCTACCACCTGATATGCTACTCCACTTGCATTGACAAACTGCCCGATAGGTTCGGTATGAGTTTTGCCAAATAGAATATCGGCAGTCTTTTTATGTATAACGATCACCTTGCGGCGTTCTTTCAAATCATTCTGATTAACAAAACGCCCGTCAGCAGTTTTCACCGTCTCTACCTCCGTATAGTTGGGGTGTACTCCCATCAGGGAGATATTCACATACTCCTGCCCAAAACTGACGTTTACATTGCTCTGCCGCACGGTAGCACCGGCACTGATTACATAATCCGGAAAATACTTTTCAGTAGCCTCCAGGTCATTATTCTCCAAACGGACACGACGTCCCTCCTTCAATCCTGCATAAGGCTTGGAAGTCCATCCCGGAAAAATGCGGATAGAGTTCAATGCACGTTCTGAGGACGATTGCTCGAAGGCGTGGATGATACCGTTTCCGGCACCCAACAACACGATAAGCATAAAGATGCCCCATGCCACGGCAAACCCTGTAAGGAACGTACGCAACTTATTCCGCTTAATGGTTCCGTATATTTCTTGCCAAATATCAAACATATATTCATTTACTATTTGACAATTTACAATTTACAATTTGCCTTCCGGAATGTTGGCGAAGCTTCAATTGTACGTTGTAAATTGTACATTGTACATTCTTTTATTTCATAAATCCGTCTTTTCCGAATGGAGAAGCATCATGATTACGATTCTCTTCGATGCTGCCGATAATACCATCCTTGATATGGATTATCTTATCTGTCTGATTGGCTACACCACTTTCGTGGGTAACCACTATGATAGTCATCCCCGTACTGTGCAAATCTTTAAGAATCTGCATTACTTCCACGGAAGTCTTACTATCAAGAGCACCGGTAGGTTCATCGGCCAGGATAATCTGAGGCTGAGTGATAAGGGCACGAGCGATAGCAACACGCTGTTTCTGTCCACCGGACATTTCATTCGGCATGTGGTGCGCCCAATCCTTCAATCCCAAGCGATCCAGATATTCCAGTGCCATGGCGTTGCGTTTGCGGCGACTTACTCCCTGATAGAAAAGCGGAAGCGCCACATTCTCTACTGCATTTTTAAAGGAAATCAAGTTAAACGACTGAAAGATGAACCCGATCATACGGTTCCGGTATTCAGCCGCTTTAGTCTCACTGAGGTTTTTGATCAGTGTACCATTCAGATAATACTCACCGGTATCATAGTTATCCAAAATACCCAATATATTAAGTAAGGTGGATTTACCGGAACCCGAAGCTCCCATGATGGAAACAAACTCACCCCGCTTGATATCGAGGTTGATGCCTTTGAGCACATGCAAGGGTGCTCCGTTGTTGTAGGTCTTGTTAATGTCTTTCAGTTGTATCACGTATACCTCTGTTTTAGTCTGTTTTCTTATTAATTTTCACTATTAGACGCAGCTATGTTACGAAAAGTTGCAAAGAGGGTGAACTTTTTTTCAAAAAGATTTTGAAGTGTCGTTTTTCTTTGTGTAATTTGTAACCATAATACTAATTAACTAACCCTTTAAACAAAACATTAATATCATGAATTCAAGCATGGAAAAACCCTACGTAGTAGGTATTGACATAGGCGGAACAAACACCGTCTTTGGTATTGTGGATGCACGCGGAACTATTATTGCAAGCGGTTCCATCAAAACCGGCGCTCACGATCAAGCAGATGATTATGTAGATGCAGTCTGCAAGAATCTGTTGCCTTTGATTATCGCTAATGGCGGTGTAGATAAAATCAAAGGTATCGGTATCGGTGCTCCCAATGGTAACTACTACAGCGGTACTATCGAATTTGCCCCCAACTTGCCGTGGAAAGGTGTAATACCTTTGGCAGCCATGTTCGAGGAGCGCTTGGGTATACCTACTGCATTGACTAACGACGCTAACGCCGCAGCTATCGGTGAAATGACTTATGGTGCTGCACGTGGTATGAAAGATTTTATCATGATTACTCTGGGTACAGGTGTAGGTAGCGGTATCGTTATCAACGGTCAGATGGTTTATGGCCACGACGGTTTTGCCGGAGAATTAGGTCACGTTATCATACGCCGCGAAAATGGTCGTCTTTGCGGATGCGGACGTCACGGCTGTCTGGAAACTTACTGCTCGGCTACCGGTGTAGCACGTACAGCCCGCGAATTCCTGACTGCACGTACCGAACCAAGTTTGCTTCGCTCTATCCCTGCTGAGAATATCACTTCAAAGGACGTATACGATGCAGCGGTTCAAGGTGACAAACTGGCACAAGATATTTTCGACTTCACAGGCAACATTCTGGGTGAAGCTATTGCTGATGCTATCGCTTTCTCAAGCCCCGAAGCTATTATCCTGTTTGGCGGATTGGCCAAATCCGGAGATTATATCTTCAAACCCATCCAGAAAGCTATCGATGACAATGTGCTGAACATCTATAAAGGTAAAGCCAAATTGTTGATGTCTGAGTTGAAGGACTCTGATGCAGCTGTTTTAGGTGCCAGTGCACTGGGCTGGGAACTGAGAGACTTGAAATAAAAAGTCCATCATAATTTTAAGTGAAATCCTCCTTTTACCGGTAAAACGGGAAAGGGGGATTTTTTATTTCAAAAATATATTTTGAATGAGCAACTGACGTACGATCCTAAAATACCAAAACCGTATCGCGCTTTTGCAATTCCAATTCCAGCGCCTGCCCAAATGTAGCAGATACTTGCTCCGTACCATCTCCACTCACAGGTACCTCTGACCGAAGAAAGTACGGCCTTGATACGGAGCAAGTGCATTCCGGGTGTAACGGAGACAGGTCATAATACAATAAAGAAGATCAAAGAGTTATCTACGCAAATTGACGCAAATGAACGCAAAAATCACAGGAAGCGGGTTGAAGAGATTTATTTTCCATATATTTGCGCAGTGACAGAAACAAGTAATTAAAAAACACGATATCATGGGAATTATCAACCAAGGCATTCTCGGAGGTTTCTCCGGTAAAGTGGGACCGATAGTAGGGTTCCGTTGGAAATCAAACTACTATATACGCGCACGGGCCGCCAAAGTCAGCAATCCGCGTACACCGAAGCAACAGGAACAACGTGGCAAATTTGCCACGGCATTCAGCTTCCTGAAAGCTATAAAACCTTTCATACGTATTGGTTACAAGGAATTTACACAGGATAAATCCGCCTTCAACGCCGCTATGTCCTATACTCTGAAAAGAGCCGTGACTGGCAGTGGAAAAGAAATCAGGATTGACTTTGACCGGGCATTGGTTTCTATGGGAACCCTAATGCCGATATTTAAAGGTACAGCTACGCAAAACGGAAATAAGATGTACTTCAACTGGCAGGACAATAGCGGTATGGGGAATGCAGAAGATACAGATATTGCTATGTTACTGGTATACAACAAAGACAAAGAAACGGCCGTTTATGATACGAAAACTGCACTGCGTTCTTCCCAACACGCTGAACTACAACTTCCTTCCGACTGGCAAGACGATGAGCTAATAGCTTATCTCAGTTTTTGCAGTGCCGATGGAAATACTATAGCCAATAGCATTCGCCTGTCGGTTTCTGTAATTGACACACCGGAAAATGAGATAGAAATACTAACAGAACCAATTCCTAAAAACTATAAAAATCCTACCTCCATCAAGAAAAAAGGGACTCAGATTCAGATAAAACAAAATTCATCATACGCTCCCCCCAAGGACATTCGGACATGGAAGTTCAAGCCACCACAATGGACCGATATTTCACCCCAGGCTCCGCTACCCTTAATTCCCTGCACACAAAGAGCCAATATCCTGTCAACAAGAAGTTAACTCCTTGCCGACAAGGTATTAACTTCCTGTTGATAGTTTTTACAGTTTACAAGACCCCCGCGTCAGTATCGCTATTCTGCATTTTTTTATTATGACTCTTGTAATCGCGTCCGAAGTTGATGTTCCATGACAACGTAACACAAATCATGCGGGCAACATCATCGATGTGATACTGATAGCTGTATCCTGCATATTTGTTCCAGTCCTCCTCATTGCGTTTGTAATCCTTCTGGAAAGGATTGAACATACGCAGTCCGACATTCAACCGTTTCCAACGATATTGAAGATCAATTGCATGTGCCTCTTCACCGGTAGCCAGAACTTCGCCAAAGAAATAATCACTATTATGCTGGAATTCAACAGAAGCTGTGAAGTTTTTATACATAAAGGTAGCAGCTACATCCCAACCGATGCTGTGCTGTGTATGGCGAAAATCAATACCGTTACTCCAATATTTACGACTTTCGATGCTTCCACTCAGTTGCAACACATTCCAAAGCATACCTACACGTCCATCCAGACCGACAGTCCAGTCCTGGAAACTGGAATGATTAGCGTAACTATGGACAAATCTATCATCCTCACGATAAATATGAGGCATGATGGCCTTATCACGGTAGTTATACTGGTTGCGCAATCCGATATCCCATTTGCCCTTACTGTAATTCAAACGGAAAGTAGAACGGTAATAAGAATAAGGTTTCAGGTTCGGGTTACCACGTTCCGACTGCAAAGAATCGGTCAGCTGCTCTACAGCACTTAACTGCGAGAGCGAAGGATTCATTGTATTGACATTTCCATTCAGTGAGATGCTCCACTGATCGTTGAAGGCATACGTCAGGTTCAGACGCGGGTTCAAAGAATAGGTTTCATAATCTTCCTGCCCTATCTGCTGAAACCATGAGCGGGTGACACCCATTCCGAGACGATAACCCAGTTTACCCCATTTACCATTATACTGTGCGTAAGCATAAGTATCAGCCTGTTTCATCTGCGAACTGTATTGCAGCGTACCATTATAATCATTATCCGTATATCCCTGAGTATGACGTACGCCTACACTCAATTTTCCTCCATCTTTAAAAGCTTTCTCATAGATACCTTCACCGATCAACGAATATTTTTTACCGCGTATCCCCGAATAGTAATCTACTACCGGCTCTCCGGACAACAATTCGGTATAGCTGCTACGATTCTTGGTATTAATATATGTACCTACGACATTGAGAGCCAGGAATTGCTTATGCTTCAGGTTTTTCTGAAAATAAAGATCTAGATAAGGACTGAGGTTGCGGTCATGATTCCACTCTTCACGATCGGTTACGGAATTGGGAAATTCTTCGGTATACAGTTTGCCTTTCATTCGTAAATCAGGATCATTATAGTGAGAAAAGCCCACGGTAGCGTTCAACATATACTTGTCAGTCTCTTGCAGATTATAGGTTACAGCACCCCATTGTTGCAAATTCTTCTTTTTGTTTGCCTCAGCATACTGGCTGCGATGGTACTGACTACCATCTTCAAAAGTGAACGTTTCATTCTTATCGAACCATATCTCGTTGAAATATTGCAGGCGGTTACCGTAGTAAAAGCTAATCTCCGATTGCTTGAAATTTACTTTTCCCGTCAAATTATGATTGCCAAAGCCACTCTTCAGGCTTTGCATACCATTGTAACCGAAAGAGCCTCCCACTTCATAACGGCGAACGATGTAGTTTATCACCGCACCTGCATCGCCATAGCGCAGGCCTGGATCTTCTTGAAACTCAACACGTATAACCTCTTCAGGCAACAGGGCAGTGACTTCTTCTTTTGTAGCTTTTCGTCCATTGATACAGAGTTGTACACTGCTACCATCGGTCATGCCTACACTGCCATCCATACTATTGACACGAAGCCGGGGCAACATCAGATGGCGCAACATGTCCACACCATTGTTTGATGCACTAATTTGTTTTTTACTGGGAAATATCAATTTCTGATCTGCCCGACTCACTCTGCTGGAAGCGGTAACAGTTACTTCACCCAACTCTTGCGAAGCGTCTGCCAAAGTTAGCGTACCTACATCAGCAGTACGTTCAAAGCCTTGGAGAGAAAGATACAACGATTGATAACCGATGCTGGAAATCGCCAGCCGATAGTCTCCGGCAACGATTTTCTGAAGTTTGAATTCACCCTTTTCACCAGTAGTAGTTCCGGTTACAAAGGCAGAATCTACGGTTTGCAACACTACGTTAGCATAAGGAAGCGGTTGCTGCGCTTCATCCACCAGTTTTCCACTGATATTTTGTGCCATAAGGCTGATGCATGCAGTTAAGCAAAGCATTGACAAGATAATCCTTTTCATTTTTAATATGTAATATGTAGTAGTTTCATCATGAATCGTTTACTTAAATCAAATAAAAAGAGGAAACTCCATTGAAGTTTCCTCTTTTTATCTCGAAATTAGAGTATGGCTGATTAGCCATTAACTCTTTTTTCTTTAATTCTTGCTTTCTTACCGGTAAGAGCACGCAGATAGTACAATTTAGCGCGACGAACCTTACCTACCTTGTTCACTTCGATGCTGTCGATAGCCGGTGATTCGATTGGGAAAATACGTTCTACACCTACGGTACCAGACATTTTGCGCACAGTGAAACGCTTTTTGTCTCCATGACCGGAAATCTTGATAACAACACCACGATACAGCTGTACACGTTCTTTGTTACCTTCGATGATACGATATGCTACTGTAACAGTGTCACCTGCTTTGAAGCTCGGGTGTTGTTTACCGGTAGCAAATGCTTCTTCTGCAATTTTAATTAAATCCATTGTTATTATTCTTAAATTGTTTGATCGTTACAACGCAACATACCAGGCTTCTCTCGTAGGTCCTGACAGCGATTGCGCGAAAGCGGTGCAAAGGAACGAATTATTCGGCAGATACACAAATAATTCGCTCGTTTTTTGCTTAGCGACGATCACCTGAAGAACGGCTGGAACTACCGGAGCTGCTGCTTCTTGTTGAAGAAGAACCGCTGCTGCGTGTACTGCTTCCGGAAGAACTCCGTACACTAGAAGAACTGCTTTCCTTACGTCCGGTACTCGGTGTAGTACTGCTGCTACGGCGGGAAGAGCTTGTATTGCTCTTCGTTTCACTACTGCTATTGGTACGCGTACTGCCACTGTTAGTACGAGAGCTGCCACTATTACGTGAACTACTATTATTGGTACGCGAGCTATTATTAGTGTCAGTAGCACTACTCTTCGTACTACTGTTGGTACGACGTGAACTGCTGCTGGTATTAGTAGTTGCACCGCTGTTCGTACTTTCCCTGCGGGTAGTGCTTGGAGTGGTAGTGCGATTGCTACTTGAACTACTGCGACGGGTAGTGTACACATCATCTCTCGACGGCGCACGGTCAGAGCCGGGACGTACAGTTACAGAGCCAAAATCCGAACGGCGGTGTGTTGTATAGGATTTTGTATCACGAATTCGATACGAACCATTATAGTATGGATGTTTGTAGCGTCCGCGATAATAGCTCACATTATTATGATGCGTGCGATAGTGCCCTCCTACATACGTACGGTAGTGATACGGACGAGGGAAATAGAAATGATTGTGGTTGGTATACGTGATATAAACACGGAAGTACCAACGGTTTCCACTGGTATAGATGGGGCGGTAAAAATACTCCGCCTGCATAAAGCGGGCATACTGTCGGCTACTAAGCACCCAGCGGAGATCGTCATTACGTACATCCAGATAGTCATAATATCGGTTGAGTGCCCACTCATTACCATATAGCACATCGTCCATTACATAGCGTACACCGGAAATGAAGTCATAATTGATTTCATATACATCATTGTATTGTTCGGTACTCAGGTTCAGCTCATAAGCCATTTTATCTGTGAGGAAACGAGTCTCCTTACGTACTTTGCTATTACTCATAGCATTCGTGCCTGCGCTGCAAACAGCAGTACTCAAAGTGGCAAGCAGGATAAATAATATTCGTTTCATGATAGCGTTTTTTACTTAGTTTATGAATTGTCTATTCTTTGTTGGAAACAAAAATAGGGGAAGATTATCCCCTATTCATTTGTTTCTCTCTATTCTTATATAGGGATTTCCCTAATCTATTTAGGACTTTGGGGATTTTGCCAATATGATGCCATCCTCTTTCAAAAGGATGAGATGTTTCTTATAGAGGTCGCCTACACCTTTCTTGAAAGTTTTCTTGCTAACGCCAAAAGTGGCATAAATGTCATCTGCCGGACTTTTATCATTCAGAGATATCTGTCCGCCATTATCCTTTATATATTGCAACAGGGTTTTCGAGAAGTCATCCACTTTTTCAAAGCCCGGCTTCTGAAGTATCAAGTCTATCTTACCATCCTCACGTACTTGCTTGATGAAAGCTTTCACCTGATCGCCGGTATGCAAGGATTGGAATATCTCGCTATCATACAACAAGCCACCATACTTATTCTCAATGATCGCCTTGAAGCCTAAATCCGTTTTTTGCCAGATGAGGATATTCACCTCATCTCCGGCTTCATAAGGCGCTGCCTCTTTAGAAAGATAGCGGTCTACTTTGGCCGAAGCTACGATACGGTAGCTTTCATCATCCAGATGAGCATGGATAACGTATTTCTTTCCTACCTGCATCTTCATCTTCTGTTCACGGAAAGGCACGAAAAGGTCTTTCATCAATCCCCAGTTTAAGAATGCTCCATACTCATTTACCCATGCTACTTCCAAACAGGCAAATTCACCTACCTGTACCAACGGTGTCAATGTTGTGGCTACAAGGCGTTCCTCGTTATCCAGATATATAAATACATTCAATTCGTCTCCCGGCTGGCAACCTTCGGGCACATAACGCAGAGGAAGCAGGATTTCTCCATCTTCACCACCATCCAGATACATACCGAACTCCACTTCCTTGACTACCTGCAAGATATTGAATTTACCTAATTCGATGCTCATAATTTCTTTCGTTTGGGGCAAAGATAATGCAAACCGAAGGCAGTACAAAATAAGCTTGATTATTTTTAATGCTAAGATGCAGCTTATCTTCGCTTTTAAGCAAAGATTAAGCATAAGGCATAACTTTTCAATCTAAGCCATAACTTTTTTCTATGAACAAATCTCTTGGAAAACAGTTATTTTTGTATCGGGAAACTAAAGATAAGAAAAATTATATTCACCTTTTAAATACATAAAAGTTATGGAATTTCTAACAAACGAAAAACTTACGATTGTAGGAGCCGCCGGAATGATTGGTTCTAACATGGCACAGACTGCCATTATGATGCATTTGACACCCAATATTTGCCTGTACGATCCGTATGGACCGGGACTGGAAGGTGTAGCAGAAGAGATGCTTCACTGCGGTTTCGAAGGATTGAACCTTACGTATACTTCCGACATCAAAGAAGCGTTGACCGGAGCCAAATACATTGTATCTTCAGGTGGTGCCGCCCGCAAAGCCGGCATGACACGTGAAGACCTACTGAAAGGTAATGCTGCCATTGCCGAAGAGTTCGGTAAAAATGTAAAAGCTTACTGCCCGGACGTGAAACATGTAGTAGTTATCTTCAATCCCGCCGACATAACCGGATTGATCACTCTGTTGTATTCCGGTCTGAAACCTTCACAGGTAACTACTCTCGCAGCTCTCGACAGTACCCGTTTGCGTAGTGAACTCGCCAAGCATTTCCACATTTCTCCTGATAAGGTAGAAAATTGCCGTACGTATGGCGGTCACGGAGAACAGATGGCTGTTTATGCTTCAACTGCCAAAGTAGATGGTAAACCTCTGTTGGAAATCATCGGCACACCTGCCCTTACTGCTGAACAATGGGCTGAAATCCAAAGCAAGGTAACCAAAGGTGGCGCTAACATCATCAATCTTCGCGGACGCTCTTCTTTCCAAAGCCCGGCATACGTTTCCATAGAAATGATTGCTGCCGCCATGGGTGGTAAACCATTCCGTTGGCCTGCAGGTACGTATGTACACAGTCATGGCTTCGACCACATCATGATGGCAATGGAAACTGAAATCACCAAAGACGGTGTACACTACAAAGAGTTGAAAGGCACTCCGGAAGAGGAAGCCAAGCTGAAAGAAAGTTATGCTCACCTCTGTAAATTGCGTGACGAAGTGATTGGAATGGGAGTACTTCCGGCTATTAAGGATTGGAAAAGCATCAACCCGAACATTGACTAAATTATATATAAGGGAATATCCCCGAGAACTCCTGTTTAGACTTTCCCTCTTGCGCTCACACAAACCGGACGCAGGGGGAATTTTCTTTTATTTTTTCAGAAATCCTTTGGCTGTATTAAAAAAACTATTTATCTTTGCACCCGCAAACGAAGAAGGTGCCATAGCTCAGTTGGTAGAGCAAAGGACTGAAAATCCTTGTGTCCCCGGTTCGATTCCTGGTGGCACCACTTGAAAATCAGAGAGTTACAATAAAAAGTAGCTCTCTTTTTTTGTTTTCATGGCTATGGTTTACACGGATTCAGGCAAGTTGTGTAAACCAGCGTGTAAACCATGAATGTTACAGTAAATGTGATTTGTTACAAATCCAAAGTACTCAAAAACAATGAATCACCTCTAATGGTGAGAGTGTGCAAAGACAGAAAACGCAAGTACATCAGCCTTGGACTATCTGTTAATCCTACCTATTGGGACTTTAATAAAAACGCTCCCAAACCTCAATGCCCCAACAAAGAATATCTGGACGCCCTTATTGCAAAGACAATACAGGAGTACTCCGCACAGATTATTGAGATGAAGGCGATGGATAGAGAGTTTACGGCTAATACCTTAGCTGAAAGAATCAACAACCCCACCAAAGTAAAGACAGTTGGAGATGTGTTTCAAGAACAGATGAAAGCTCTTAAAGATGCCCAACGACTCACTTACATGCTCTCCATCCAACAAACCTACAACTCTATCTTGGAGTTCAATAAGCATCTTAACATCTACTTTGTGGATATTGATGTGCCTTGGTTAAAAAAATATGAGACTTGGCTTAGAAAGCATGGCTTGTCCGGAAATACAATAAAAGGCAGGTTCGTAGACATACGCACCATGTACAACATAGCAATCGCTGAAAATCTGATAAAGGCGGAACACTATCCGTTCAGACAATTTAAAATAGCCAAACTGCAACAGGAAACTGCCAAACGAGCTATATCTAAAGAGGATGTCACCAGAATCATTGAATACCAAACTAAAAATAAACTGATACAGTTTGCCATAGATATATTTACCTTCTCCTATACGATGGGAGGAATCAACTTTGTGGATATATCTACCCTTACCAAAGAGAATATCATAGACAACAGGTTGGTTTACATCAGACATAAGACAAAAAAGCTAATCAGATTGCCATTACACCCTAAAGCGATTGAACTGATAGAGAAGTACCACGATGATAACAATCCGCATTTATTCCCTATCCTAATGGCTTACCATAAAACGGAACAGCAAAAATGCAACAGGGTGCATAAAATTATAGTCAATGTAAACAAAAGGCTAAAGGAGATTGGCAAGGAGCTGAATCTTCCCATTACTTTGACTACCTATGTAGCACGTCACAGCCATGCCACGATTCTAAAAAAGGCAGGAGTAGCCACCTCAATAATCAGCGAATCTTTAGGGCATAGTTCCGAGAGGATAACACAGGTTTACTTGGATAGCTTTGGTAATGAACAAATGGATGAAGCTATGAAGAATCTGCTTTAGAGCATACTCAATCAAATAAAATTAGCCTGTAGTCCGAAAAAGATTACAGGCTTTTTTGTTACTTTGCAGTAAACAATAAATAATGTACTATGAAAATAGAAGAACTACCCGATTTAGGAGAGAATATAGAAGAATACTATGAATATCATGGTGTACCACTATTGGACTATGTATGTGAGGTGGCAAACAGGTTTCTTCCGAATTTACAGCAAGAACACATGACAGAATCCAAAGCACCAGCCATATTCTCCAACAGATACTTTGAAAGCAAACTGAATGTTGAAGAACGCTATCAAAGGCATAAAGAGTTCTATATATCTGATGAAACGATGGAAGACTACCTAAAGCGTGACTACAGAGAATTAGATGATTCTTTCAAAGAGAAGTTCCTAAATAATGAGGACTTGCAGAATACCATTGAAGCGTTTGGACTTGATGTTAGCAAGTTCTGGTATCTGCTTCTGTTCGTATATGACTACATAGAGGATATTGGCAAAAATGCACCAACTGTAGGCAAGACTGTTCTGGAAGATATTAATGACTTGACTACCAAGCTATCAGAAGCGACAAGTATAACTCTTAAAAAAGACAACAGGAAAAGCTATGCCACTGAAAGTGAGAATACAATCAACTTTATCAATGCAGCCTCACAGTATTATATAAAGACGTACAATTGCATAATTAATGAAGATATACCAAAAGAGGACAAACTTCAACAGCTAAAAGATATTGGCTTAGACAGATTTATTAATGGCTATGCTTCATTTGATTTAAAAGGTGGTTATCTGGATATATCCTACAAAAAATGGAAGTTTACAGAAATGTTCCAATTCTTTTTAGAGGATAAGAAAGCGGATAAAAGCAAAGTGCTTGATAAAAGGGCAAAGGTATCTACTGACAAATGGATGTTCATATCCAGACTTATCTATACTGTGGGCTATGATGGCAAAAGATACAATGAAGAATACGATGAAGATGGAAACAAGAACAGGATGTTATCCAACTTACTAAGAAGATACAGTAAAGAGGAGTTTCCTACAGTTATAGGACACTACTATATGTGCTAAGAATTATACATTAAGCAATAGTTAAATGCGTACTGGAAAGGTCATACTTTCTGGTACGCATTTTTTTTGCGTACTACAAAATGCCTTGTTTTCTACCCACATGGGCATTCGGTAAATTGTTAGTTGAGGTCATTTTTCCGCCATATCTTTGCAATGTCAAAAGGGACAAACAAGCAAGATGCGCATAGCTTTAGTAGTTACCGATTGATGAATTTAGGAAATATTTAAAATGATAAACTATGAAATATAGTGAAAAGGTGGCGACCTCAAACGCAACAGAGATTATTAACGAGGCAAACAATGCTTCAAGTGTTGAACCAACTACTAATAATAATATGTCAAAAGAGACAAAGGTGGCGACCTCAAACGCAAACCAAACTGATAACGCTGTTGAAATAGCAGTAAGTGAAAAGGAAAATGCAAGAGTTCCTTACAAAACAGTTAATGCTATAATTGATGGAGAACATAAAAAAATCATCCTTGCCTATTCAAAATATAGCATGGAACAACCCAAGGACAAACTAAATCTAAAAGAGAAGATAGACCCCAATAAACTTCTTGATGTGATATTTAACCTTGCCGAAGCAGAGATATTCTGGAATGAAGATATTGAATTATTTGATGCTAATGGTATGCGCATTCCAAAAGGAACTCCAGATTCTTATGTTCTCTGTGACCAAGCAAGTACTTTTGCAAGAGCCCAGATTGATGAGGTTTTGAAAAATGTAAAAATAAACAATTTCAAAAGCGTGGCAGATTACGCTCAAGCTATTGGCAGCAGTGAATTATTTAGCCGTGCCATGAATAACGTTGAAAAGATTGGCTGTGTGGTTTTAGCAACCGATGATAAAGCCTATAGAGCAGTTCATGAGTTTGCCAAAGAATTCAATATAACAAGCAATTCAGCTCAACTTTATTTGGACATAAAACTTAGCTCTGTAGCAACATCTATAATGACTATGGGGTACAAGCCAGAAGTGGCTCCTGTTCTTGGTCGCTCACCAGAGGACGCAAGAAGATTATTCAACCAAGCATGTCGCACTTTTGGCAAAAGCGCAAAGAACCGCTATGTACCACGAGTGGTCAATGCGCTTCTAAGAGATGAACGCTATAATCTTGATATTTTAATGAACGCTATGCTAATTATTCCTGCTGAAGATATTGCTACAATGCTTGAAATGGATTGCGGTAACAAAGAAAGTTGCATCTCAAGTTACCTAACCAGATGGTTGGAAAGAGCTATTGAGAATGGGTTAATTAAAACCGCTGCATAGCGAGCTGAAAGAGAAGCCTACGTGAGAGGTGGGCTTCTTTTTAATCAAATTCAATGGCGGTAGATTTTTAAAGTCCGGGCATATAAAATGAAAATTTTCAGAAAGCCTACCGCCTTGAATAATCCAGCAAAAGACAATTATTTTATAAATATTATACCCATGAAAATAGTAAAAACGTTACTAAAAAAAGGGGAATGGCTGCTTGATGCACTAAAACGTGTCGGGTGCGAAATGATACCCACAAACACCATTCTGAATAAGACCCTAACAGGTCTTGGAGCTACCCATAGCGAGATACACAGTAAACGGAACTCAATCATAATCGAACCGAATGTACCTGTGATACTTGGCAAGCTGAATGATAAAGAGAATCTGGAAGCGGTCTATGAGAGGTGTACACCTCATACCATCAACAAATACTTGAAGATGGATATTCCGTACAAGAAGATTATGACTACCCCGGAGAGCTTCAAAAAGATACGAAAGGCGGCTATGGAACTGAACATCAATATCTATAAGGAATACTTCTGCCTATTTGACGAGTGCGAGAAGCTGACACAGGATATTGATTATCGGAGGAAAATCTCACAGCCTATATATGACTTCTTCCAGTTTGAGCAAAAAGCTCTTGTCTCTGCCACACCTTTAGAGATGTCGCACCCGGAGTTTGAAAGACAGGGATTCCAACTGATAAAGATTGAACCGGATTACGATTACAAGAAGGACTTGGAATTGATTGTCACCAACAGTTATTATAAACGATTACGAATCGTCTTGGATAATTTGAAGGACAGCAAACATATCTGCATATTCTTCAATGTGACAGATGGCATAGGTGATTTGATTGATAACCTAAAAGTGACAGATTATAAGGTGTTTTGCTCACAAAAGAGCGTGGAGAAGCTGAAAAAGAGAGGGATAATTAATGCTTACGAGCAGATTGACTACCCTTTGGCGAAATACAACTTCTTTACCTGCCGCTTCTATTCCGCACTTGATATTCTGAACGGCAAACATAAACCGGACATTCTTATACTGACTGATTTGCGTACTGCACAATGGACGATGATAGACCCGTTCACGGAAGCCATCCAGATACAAGGCAGATTCCGTAAAAAGGGAAAAGACGATGTTACCTATAACTCACTAACACACATTACAACCATTGACCCGAATATTCGTGTGCGGAGTAAGGGGGAAATAAGGAACAGGATAGACCAATTTATTGCAAATTACAACTTACTCAAAGAACAGCGTGATGGTACGGAGGATGAATTTAAGCAAAAAGCTATCCTTGAAGATATGGAAAGTCTCAAATACCAAGACTTGATAGACGAGCGAGGGGATATAAATCCGTTTTCGATAGATAACCTCTATAATGAGGAACGGGTACGAGCTTACTATCAATCAGCAGATGCTTTATACCAAGCATACCTTGCAACAGGTTTCTTCAATGTGACCTACAACAACGTTACTGAATGTGTTGGTGATGATGATATAGAAAGGCTCAATAATACGAAAGTCGCTATCAAACAAAGGGAGCAGTTGGTAAATCTGATTGTCCGAATGGAGGAATGGTTTAGTATGGGGAAAATTACCTTTGAGGAAAAACAGGAGCTTTTGAATCTGATAAGGAAGCAACCGGAGGGCGATGATATTTTGTCCGCATACTACAAGATTGGAAAGGATGCGATAGTTAGTGCTGAATATAAAAAGCAGCTTATTGAGAAAAAGGTCAAAGAGTATGACAAGGCACAAGCTCAAAAGCTAAGGTTTTCTCCTAAAGTCTTGAACGAGATTAAAGCGGAGTTCCCATTAGGGATATACCTGCCTAAAGAGGATATAAAGCAAAGATTGCAATTGATATACCATGAGAATGGGGTGGATTATAAAGCAACACAAGTTACGATAGAAGATTACTATGATTGCACTCCTTCCAACTCAAAGGAAAAGCCATCATTCATGCTTAACTTCTTTAAATTATAAACGGTATATTTTTCAGATGTGGGCATATAAGAGTGCTTTCTATCAAAGACCTACCGCTGAACAGAGAGGCTATACAGTAGATAATACAATAATTATCAACACTATAAACAAAATTTATTATGTTAAATCCAAGAAAAGGAGACATGTATAAATTCATTAAATATACATGGAATCCAATCAAAGGTAAATGTCTGCACGATTGCAGTTATTGTTACATGAAACAGATGAATCCAAATGCTAATCCCCCAAGATTGGCAGAATACGAACTTACTACAGATTTAGAAAATGGAAATAAAATATTTATTGGTAGTTCTACGGATATGTTTGCGGAAAATATACCGCCTGAATGGATAACAAGAGTTTTGGACTACTGCAATGAAAAGAACAATACAGATAAACCGAATACTTATCTGTTGCAGTCCAAGAACCCCAAGAGATTTTTGGAGTTTATCAATCATCCGATAATGAAACATGTGGTGTTCTGCACAACCATTGAAACCAATCGTTTCTATCCGGAGATAATGAACAATGCACCAAAGATTGAGGAACGGGTGGAAGCTATGGAAGAAATAGCAAAGCAAGGATTCCCCTTATTGGTGACAGCAGAACCGCTTATGCAGTTTGACCTTGAAGAAATGGTAGCCCTCATTAAAAGGTGCAATCCTAAATGGGTCAATATTGGGAGAAATAGTTGCAGGAGCATTACGCTACCAGAACCAACCAGAGAGGAAGTACAACAGCTGGTTTCTGAATTGAAAGAGTTCACTAAGGTGAATGTTAAAGACAATGCCTTGATATGGACTAAGTAATCCGCAAAATGGCACAGGAAAAAAGTTGGAGGAAACCTATAAAATGGCGGAATCCAACTTTTTCATTTTAGATAGATTATATAGCACATACTCTATGATAAAGTGTACATAGTTGACACTATAAAAAAGACTATCTAATTAAAGAATCACCTATTTCCAGTTTTGCTAAAAATCAAGAGAACAGATATATAAGGTACTTAATACAGAAATCCCCCCTCTCCATTCAGTCAGTGGCCTAAAATATATAAGAGTGACTGTAGATATACCCCATAACCCTCAAGTCCCCTCCCCATATATTGATATAAAAAAGAATTATTAATCATTTAAACTTTTATCAATATGAGAAATTTAGTTATCATGCCTAACATGGCACAACGTATGAATTTAGGTGAGTTTGCAGAAGAAGCTACAATTGTGGAAGAAACTACAATTCCCAAAAATGCAAAACATTTCATTGAAGCTAATACGGAAGAAGTTTCTTTGAACCATTTACAAAATGAGTGCATTACACCAGTATTCAGCAAAGACAATGAACTGACTATCAATCATGCTGCATTTATAGAAACGGTTCAAGAAGCTGCCAACTCTTTCTTTAGTGGTGAAACGATTGATACACCAGAAATACGGGTGTCTCACGTTATCAAAGGACGTATTCCGGAAGCGGTAAGAAAACCAGCCAATCAATTATTGGAATCTGATAAGACAATATACTATGAAAGGGCAGCTTTCAGTATTGACATTCCAACTGTTTATGAAACGGTTGAAGGCAATAAGTTGAATCTTTCTATTGTTGGGGTCAGAGCCTATAATCAAATGAATCTCTATTCAAAGAAAGTTCCAGAGTTATTTAGATTGGCAATAGGCTTTAAGAATCAAGTGTGCTGCAATATGTGCATCTTTACTAATGGTTATAAGGATGATTTAAGGGTGAGCAATACAAGTGAACTTTATCGTGCTGCATTGGAACTGTTCAACAGCTATAATCCTGCCAAACACCTACATTTAATGCAGTCACTTGGCAACACTTCAATGAGTGAACACCAGTTTTGCCAAATATTAGGTAAGATGAGACTTTATCAGTGTTTGCCCAATGGCTATCAAAAGAGACTGCCAAGAATGTTGCTAACTGATACGCAGATTAACAGTGTTGCAAAAGCCTATATTAATGATGAGAACTTTGGCAGCTTTGGAAATGACTTGAATATGTGGAAGTTCTATAATTTACTGACTGGTGCAAATAAATCAAGTTACATTGATTCATTTTTAGACCGTTCTTTGAACGCTACAGAAATGGCAGTTGGAATAAATTCCGCTTTGCATGGAGATGAAACCTATAAATGGTTCATAGACTAATTAATTATCATAAGGGCATCTATTTATTTAGGTGTCCTTTCACTTTAAAATACTACAGAATTATGAATGATGCAAAATTGATGAGCATTACAATAGCAATTATTCTTTTACTAATAGTAATTGGCATTGTTTGCCCTCTTTTATTGGTGGCTATTATAATGGTGACTATCTATATTCTAACATAACAATCACTAATATTGAAAGTGAATGTTCTATTGTTATCCAAGCATTTAGCTATGATGGGTAATGATGGGACATTCACTTTTATTGTTTAATCCTCAAAAATGAACATTATGAGCTTGAAATACAGTAATACAACGGCTGATTTTCTGGAATGGGAAGAAGCCATGAATTTGATAAGAAAGCTATTCAAGGATAAAAATTACTCTATGAGTTTACTAATTGCCTTGGGTTGCTTCTTTGGTTTAAGGATAAGTGATATTCTTTCTTTAAGATGGAATCAGATACTTAACGTTAATGAGTTTACCATCATTGAACATAAGACAGGAAAGAAAAGAACTATACGTATTAATGCACAATTAAAGAGACATATTACAGACTGTTATAAGGCTATAAATCCTATTGGAATTAATGCGCCTATATTAATCAGCCAAAAAGGGACAATATTTACTATTCAAAGAATAAATATCATTCTGAAAGAACTAAAGAATAAATATAAGCTTCATATTGATAACTTTAGTTGTCATTCACTTAGAAAGACTTTTGGCAGACAGGTTTATAATATGAATAGTGATAATTCTGAACTTGCTTTAGTTAAGTTGATGGAGTTATTTAATCATTCCAGTGTCAGCATTACTAAAAGATACTTGGGATTGAGACAAGAGGAAATTTTGCAGACTTATGACTGTTTGAGTTTCTAATCTTACATATAGGGCGTGACAAAATTTGAAGTTTCTGTTATTACTATACCACCTACAGAGATAGAGAATTTTGTCCCGTTCTGAAAAGGATATGGATTCTCAAAAACAGTAATGTAAGAAAATCTAACATAGAATGGATATATATAAATCTGCTATATCATACATACAACAAAAAGAGGATGCAATAATATAGCTAATTCAATGTTGGTGTAAGCGTAAGAAAAAGTCCCGTAAAAAATGCGGCAACCATGTTTGTAATTTATGATGGGTACTTTTTTAGGGAAGAAATACTTTTATAGACCCCATTCAAAAAAAGTACCTAATATATCATTGACTATTAAATACATACGATTACGGACTTATAAACAAGTTCCAGATATGACTAATAACCTATTAAAAAGAAAATGATTCAAATATAACTGTAACTTATGGCAGGTAGAATTTTTCAGCATTTTGCTCTTATATGGCGACTTCTGATTTCTATACCTACTTGAAGTTATGAAGAAGAACTGCTCACCAAGTGATTTAATAAACAATAGTTCTTGCTAATCAAACGTAATTTAGTAACTTTGCACCAATTTCAGACACCTAATGAGTTAAGGACTGGAAGGACATATTTAGTTAACAAAGAGCGTTTTACATATTATCCCAAGTTGAAATCTGGACAATTTCAAAGAATGAGGATGATAAGCAAGAACGCTCACGTCAATGTTATATACCTATTCTTACAAGGATAGTCTATATATCGTTTGGCGTGGGCTATTGTTTATTACTCATTCTTGGGCAGTCCAGAGCCTCAACTTGGTAATAGCAATAGTTCCCACGCTTCTTTTATTATATAATGGTCAATAGGGAACATTGGCTATAATACAGGCAAACGAAACAGAAAGTATATCTACCTATTAATAAGTGTGCAGCTTCTTGTTGTGTTCCTCACACTTATCCAGAACTTATTTACTAATGCTATCTATTGGGAACATAGAGGCACAAATAGATTATATCAATATGAAAACATTTAGATTTATTGGAATGGCTTTAATAGCCATAGTAATGTGCGTGAACTTCACTTCTTGTAGTGATGATGACAACGAGGATTCAAACGTAAGCAAACTGATTGGTACTTGGTATGAAGTAAATTCAGAAGAGGAACAAATTTGCTTTACTTTCAATTCTGATGGGTCTGCTTATACTTGGGTTAATACCTATGGTGAACCACAAGAAAAATATAAAATCTCATGGAGTGCTACAGAAACGCAAATCACTATTGTATATGGCGGCAAAGATGGGACAGAGACTGATAACTATTCATTTGACAAAACAGGAAATCTTGTCTTAGGCGATTATCTATTCTCTCGAAATAAATAGAACACCATAAACCAACAAAAGCCAACCTATCTAATTAAGGATAAGTTGGCTTTTTTCAGTTCTAAATCTATAATAATAACTTTTTATGAGTGAAAGTTCTTTGGTTAATCCAGACATTCCCATCAATTATAGAAATTTCCGATATACGATTATATACATAGATATGAAGGACACAAAGCAAAAGAACAGATTTTTGAACAGGTAGATTTTTGAACAATAATAGCTTTATATGCCCACTACTATTTTTAATACCGCTATGGAATATCAAATAAGAGATACTCCTTATGACGGATTTTGGGATGATTGAAAGACTGTACTACAACATTATCTACCATATCATTAGATAGATAAAAAAGTGAATATAGCAATCTCCACCATGAAAGATTATAATTGCGAAATTAAGCATTAACAGTCCCATTTCTGAAAACATCAAATGGTTACAACTCCTTCAATAAAATTACACTTAGAAGTAGAGCAAAGGACTTTTTTTACGATTGATACAGTAACGGCTACAGATTCATTAAAACAGGCATGAGATAAGCATTTTAGCTATTCATTCTTTAAATAAGTGTTAAAACGAAGTAGAGCAAAGGACTTTTTTGTTGCAAGTTAAAATAATATGTCTACCTTTGCACCGTCTTAAACCAAGAGACAGTTTACTAATGATTAAAACAAGATATTATTAACTTAACAGCTTGTGTAAACCCAGAGGTAAACCAGTAGCTTAGAGAACGAAAACTCAACGAATAAGAGAGGAACTAAAGTGCTGTAGCTCAGTTGGTAGCTTGCGAAGGCGAAGCCTTTGGAAGCCTTGGAGCGAAAGGACTGAAAATCCTTGTGTCCCCGGTTCGATTCCTGGTGGCACCACTCGTAAGCAAAGTATCGGAATGTAGCGCAGTTGGTAGCGCACTACGTTCGGGACGTAGGGGTCGGGCGTTCGAGTCGCCTCATTCCGACACAAAGAAGAATAAGCCGCTGTATTACAGTGGCTTATGTCGTTTTTAGGCAAACAGCCGGGACGGAAACGGGACGGCAATTATTAACGTATTTGTTTTTGCTGAAGGGCAAAGACAAATAAAAAAAAATGCCATCACTCAAAGAAATACAAGGTTATACCCCTCCAGTACTTCACACTGGAAAAGATTGGTACATTGACTTTTACGCATTCAATCCAGTATATGGCGAAATGCGCCGTAAGAAAATCAAGCTGAATTTTATTGAAAAGATAACCGAGCGTCGTAAGTACGCAAAGGATTACATGAATCGACTTTCCGAGAAGCTATCAGTCGGATGGAACCCGTGGATCGAGCAGGAATCCAGCAACGCATACATGCTATTTAAAGATGTAATCAGTAAGTATCGCACCTTTATGAATAAGATGCTGAAGGACGGTCGTTACAGACAAGAAACGCTCAAATCATACAGCTCCTACCTGCACAACATGGAATTGTTCAATGAGCAAAAGAAAGTTCCCATCACCTATATATATCAGTTCGACAAAGATTTCTGCGTAATGCTCCTGGATGAAGTCTATATAACCCGCGATAATACAGCTTTTACCCGTGATAACTACCTTGGATTCCTGAAGTCTTTTTCCTCTTTTTGTTTAAATCATAATTACCTCACAAAGAATCCCACCGATGGCATTAGCAGTCTTGGCCGGAAAGGAAAAAAGAAAATCAGAGGTGTATTATCAGAGGATTTATTGATAAAGGTTAGCGATTACCTGAAGGAACAGAACCCACATTTTTTGCTGGCCAGCTATATCTTATACTACTGTTTCATTCGCCCGGCAGAAATGACAAAGCTAAAGCTCTCTAATATCAGCTTGGAGAGACAAACTATATTTGTTCAGGACACAATATCGAAAAACAAAAAAGATGGAACTATCACTTTGCCTGCAAAGGTGATTCATCTAATGCTTGATCTCAAGATATTCGACCACCCGCATGATTACTACCTGTTTTCTGATGGCATGAAGCCCGGTAAAGTGGAACGCTCAGAAAAGATGTTCCGCGATTGGTGGGCACGCCATGTCCGGAAGGACCTCAAACTACCCGATAAGTATAAATTCTACTCATTAAAAGATACCGGCATTACGAACATGCTCCGGCATTACGATGTATTGAGTGTGCGTGATCAAGCACGACATAGCAGTATTCTGATGACCGATATCTACACGCCACATGATATCCAAGAAGCTAACAGTCTAATTAAAAACTATCAAGGCGATTTTTAAAGCAAAAGCCCTGACCGTCACCAGCCAGGGCCAACACCTATCAATAAAATAATAAGCATTACTTCTACAACCACAAAGATACTACTCCTCTACCATTGCCACAAGTTAAAAGTAACTCCAGCACCAACATACCAACCGGTAGGATAACCATAGCCAGCTTGTAAGCCAATTCCCCACCTTTTCCGCTTCACTTTTTCTTTCAGGTAAAAGCCCTTTGAGAAGATATGAAAACTATCCAACTCAGCCCTATACCCCGATACCCAGGCTTCAAAATCCACCTCTTTGTAATGCTTCTGAGTAATAGGAATAACCACCTCTGCGCTATCTCTCACTGTACTGTCCAGCGCTTTCTCTAAGGTTGTATCTGGTAATACAGGCAGTTTCACCACCTTAGAACTGATAATGACACTATCGCGAGGTATCACTGTATCATATCGAATGGTATCATAAAAAGGTATTGTGTCATAATATGGCAAATTATGCACCTTCTCATCACCACAGCGGTAAAACAAACCTATTGCCAGGAGCACAACCAATATCCACGGTAACGTTTTCATAGCAACTCCCATCCCTTATATATATCCTCCATCACGGCCGGAATGCCATTTTCCACCTGCGAAATTGCAGCAGCAAAAGCACACATGGCAGCCTTATCATTGATGTCAGGAATATAGCTATTAGGTACCTGCATTTCCCTACATACCCGGTTGATATAACCGGATGTATTATTCTCCACTACCGGCGCCCATCGGTTGATGAAATCCGCTATCGTCCGACATCCCCATTTAAGACGGTAATTCTGGAGCGTGCGAATTAATGCGCGGTAGCCCCATTTCATCTCTTTAAACTGGAAGAATGACTTATCTTCCTGTTTCTCTCTCAACCCTTGCCACTTATCCTTTGTGATTCGGATGTTGCCGGGATTACAATTTCTTAATCCTCTTGGTAAACTCATTCCTTGTCCTCCTCTTTTATAAAACCTATTTTACGACGTGGCGGAATACGCCTGTGACACTCATTGTCCGGCATTTCACACCTATTATATTCAGCATCCTTTAGCTGAAGCTCGATACCATGTCTCTTATGAATTTCCTCCAGCTTTGCCTGTTGCTCATGCCTGAGTTCGATATAAAGAGCATCAATCTTTGCATCACGTTGAGCGATACGCTCTTCCAGCCAGGCAATCTGTTTACGTTCGTTTTCATTTTCTGCAGCATCAGCAGCAGCATCTTCTTTGCGAGCATTTGTTTTCCTATTTACATAAAAGTTCACTACCCACTTGATAGCTTCCAGCCCGCCTAAAGCTCCTATCAGAGCCAATAATTCATTTATGCCCATACCTTAAACAGTAACTACTACAAAATCACTATCAGCAATCCACCGATAAACATCATTATACATCTCAGAGCGTATGACCGAGCTTCCAAACTCCATTCGGCCAGGATCATCAACAACAACCGGTTCATATACGCCAGCAGCATTTGCTTTAAGTATTGGCGATATCTTACATCTAAATTTAGCCCAATTCAGCAGCACCCTCGTCCTTGGCATGTCATAAACATCAATGATTAAGCCCGGACACTCTGCCGGATCAGGCAAGTTAACATAGATATCCACACCTACTGTCTGAAGATATGTGCCATATTCCAAATTCAAATCATATTCATCCGGATAATCTTCAGGGTTTTCGATTTTGTCTATTATTGCATTTATCTCTTCTGAAAGCCTTCGCCACACAATAATTTCCCGTGTCTTACGATACGTTTGCCCAAACTTGTCCCAATAAGTTGTCCCCTTAGCCAAGCTACCACTACCATCCTTTGCATCAAGAGCAAATATTATCTCATTATCAGCCAATGCGAAAATACCGGATCTCTCCACTCCATCGATGGTAATGCACTTATCTCCCTGGACTATGCCGGTCAAAATCGGTTCCTCGGCTGTCCCGGTATTCTTTCCCGTAAACAGTTTCGGAGATATCATATACTCGCTACCTATCTGCACTTTGTTCGTGTCCCAGCCTACAAGCCAATCTGGTACATTTGACATAACTTTAGAGATCGAGCCACTGGTCACTAAGACATTAGTCGGGATCACTTTATACACGTTAACCAAAACACTATCATATTCAAACGACCTATCAAGTGAGATATCTACAGAAGCGGTTGGCACTTCTGGAACATTCCAAGAAATAACCTCAGAGCCATTTTTCAGATAAGTAACAATCCAATTGTCTTCAGAATATTCCTCTTTGGTATTTCCACTAATACGGTAAAGTTTAGCGGTAAGAGTATTACCGCCAATTGGATTAGAATGAATATCACACGGAATATTTTGAAATTGAATTCCATTCATATAGAACTCTATCGCGAACATTACCGCATCCTGACCAGCAGCACCATCAAAACCCCGGAAGCGGCTCCATGTATAATCTGCGGGATCATTACTCTCTATTGCCGTATCCTTATTAACCGCAATACCGATATACTTAGTCGAATCTGTCGGAATCTGATACATATCACTGCCGTCTGCATTGTCAGAATAAGCTATCCATGTATAGGTAGTCTTGCCATCAGTACCGGGTGCACCTGGAACACCATCCGTCCCGTCTTGACCATCAAAACCTCGGAAGCGGCTCCAAGTATAATCAGAAGCCGCATTACTCTCTGTTGCGGTTTCCTTATTGTATGCAAGACCGATGAAAGTCTTGCCGGTTGGATCATTGCTTATCCCGGCTCCGTTCACATCATCAGCGTACTTTATCCAGGTATAATAAACCTTTCCATCTTTACCGGGAGTTCCGGGAACACCTTGGGGGCCTGTGTCGCCTTTTATCCCCTTTATCCTGATAGGAGTCCCCCAACTACCGGAAGATGAGCTTTCTGCGACCTTCTGAGACATCCAAACAACTGTGCTCGTTGCGTCAGTATGCCAGCCGTTCGAGGTGCCGTTTCCTGTAGGTTTTCCCGGTTGGGATTCACTGTCGTGATAGGTTATATAAACCGATAGGCCATCACTACCGGCAGCACCGGTGGCACCATCATTGCCATCTGTCACCATCAAAGCCCAGGCAGTACCATTATAGATGTATACCCGTCCGTTATCAGTATCACGATATACCCAGTTCTTTAGCGGGTTGATCGGAGGCGTAGATAGATCACCTTTCCAAACTATATCCAGTCCGTCAGCACCGTCCTTACCATTAGCTCCATCCACACCGTCAATAGTCATTTGATACCATGTACCGTCCTGATAGACATAGCTCTTACCATCAGTCGTATTCTTATATGCCCAACCATTCTGAGGATTAGAAGGATGAGAAACATAGCTACCCTTCCATACTATTGACGTGCCATCCTTACCATTAATACCATCGGCACCATTGGTACCATCACCCCCCTTTTCACCAGTATCTCCTTTATCTCCCTTGTCGCCCTTTTCACCTCTAAGATTCTCTTTGACTTCATCTGAAAGGTTATCCCACTTTAAGATAACATCTCCCATCGTGCACACATACTTTTTCTTGTCTGCATCCCATGCCCACGAGATCGCGCCACCGGCAAGTTTGCCGGACTTATCAGCATTAAACTTGGCGGAGCCGTCACCAAATTCCGCTGATCCGTCAGGATGTATACAGTAAACCGTATGACCGCTAGCGTCCGTGCCCTTTATCATGCCATTTTCGCAGTAAAATCCACGGGCACCATCTCCACCGGGAATATCGCCGCCAAGACGGGTTTTAACCTTACCGGTCCAGTCCTTACTATCAATGTCGAACATGATATCAATCGCAGGCTGGCCGCTTTCATCAGCATGAATATAGATGGCAGACTGCCGATTCTTATTCACTGAGTTGCCGAACTGGACAACATCATTACCTGGCTCTGGCGGATTGGTCACAATTCCTTCAGCATCCTTATCAAACTCCGATACCGATACATGGATCACATCGTCCACAACGGACGCAATCTCAACATGGTAGAATGTTTGTTTAGTACCTGTATAGGTCTGACACCGCATGAAGTCATGAGCGACAAAGCTCATAGTCTCATCCTCCAAGGTGATGAGGTATTCAGTGCCGTCTTCGGAGAGAGTGACAGTAGCTATCTTACCACACGCCTGGCTGATACCTAAAGACCCGATTATCGCACGCATCTTCGACACCAGCATCTCGAACACGATGAACTGTTCCCTCACCCGGATGGAATCTATCTCAAGCATCCATTTTCCTTTCACATACTCCCAGATTTTCCACCCATAACCTGCGAATCCGGACATGAAGTCTTCCACCACCTCCGCAACCCATTCTCCGGCCGCATTCATCACCTGCCTACCCGTCTTCTTGGCAGAAGCAAGCATACCTACAATCTTAGCTGTACTTAATATTGCCATTTCAATAAATTTTTATTCATCATTACCCTCATTTTCAAGTATATCAATCTCTTCATAATGCTCCGGAAGATATTTAGAAGTCATATTCGTAAATTCGATCTGCATAAGCGCTCCAGTTAGTAGCAGCCTTGTAAGCTGCACCACTACCAATAGAGACGTATATCTTGCAATGATTGTTAGTGAAGGCATCATTTCCAAGCATCGGGGGAATTGCTGTTTTTATGAATAGTGATTCCATTGATGTACAGTTCCGAAATGCACTGTTCGATATTTGCGTTACTCCTCTGCCTATTACTATGCTTTTCAAAGAAGAACAGCCATTGAAGCAATCACCACCAATCTCGTAACATGTATCAGGAATATCACTGATTTCGGTTAGTGCTACACAATCCCTAAACGGGTCTCCATATAATATTTCAACTTTATCATTTAGTATGACCTTCTTTAGATTCGTACACCCCCTACATGTTCTTTGAGATACCTTCACTACATTGGTGCCAATTCCAAGGATTTCTATACTGGTATTTAAATAGAACATCTGATTACCTGTTTCCGTATTGCGATATCCCATATAGTATTCTTTAATATTAGTAAGTTGTGAAGGTGAACCTTCTATTGCATTCAGTTCTCTTAAATCAGCTATCTGAACTTTATTAGCATCAGAATATCTATCCCAATACAATTGTCTTTCAATAGCGGCTTCTTCGGCTGTCACATAGCCGTCATTGTCCGTATCGAAAACAGAAACGATAAAGGTTCTCGCGTACTTATCTGCAATATAAATTGCCGGTTCACCTTCCAAAATCAACTCTAATCTGTCAAAAGTATTCCTCAGAGAATCCACGAAGTCCTGATAATAGTTGGAATGGACAATTACCTTACCATCAAGAACCGGAATCGCTTCCTCTCCGGCCAGCCCTTCAGCAGACAGACCTTCATAGGTGCCGTCGGCCAGATTTGCAAGCATATTAAGTGCATCGGCAGAGTAATACTCCTCTTCAAAGCCTACCGCACGAATGTGCTTCAACACATGATTAGCACCTTGTGATTGCTGTGCCTCAATGATATCTGAAAGCAGCTTCACAGGCTTCAGCAAAGGACAATTCTCAATCAAAAAGTCGGTGATATTAACGGCACATTGACCGATTCTCAAACCTTCTGTCGTCAACATTGGAAAGTTCCGGAAAGTGATGTATTTATTGTTAGCCGGATACTCGATAACCTCAAGCCCTCCACCATTCGGTAGTTTTATCTGGCTCAGATTAGTTCCATCTGCATAAACCTCTCGAATGTTGATTATTGTGCTTAAATCGAGAGTCCCCTGTAAAGTGGTAATATTAGACAGTAGAACCTTCTGCATACTACCGCAATCAGCAAGCGTAAGTCCTGTTATAGAGATTATTACGTTATCTGTCTTACTTCCAAGTATGAGTTCTGACAGACGTCTACCGCGTACCACCATGGTACCGGAAACATTCTTTTTATGCCAGTCTCCAATACTCAATAACCAACTCGCCGCCTGAATCGCATTCTGTTGGTCGGCACTACCGCCAAGGTCGATAGTTATGCGACACGTCTCACCGGCTTTGGTACGTGTGCCCTGTACGATGGACGTACCATTTGCAATGGCCGGATACATATCGAAAGCCGGAGTGATGTCATAGTCTATCAAATCACCGGCAGCACGTACAATGATGGTGTCGGTACCATTGGCAGAGAATAAGCCATAATTATACTTACTCATAATATACATGATACGCTTCTTTATCCATGCCGTTTCTGCACTATAGAAATCACCATGACTCTGCGTAATAGGGTCGGTATCATTGCTATAAGAATCATTGTCATAAGCTATCTTGGCTATTTCATAACGCTTGGCATCAGCATTTACTAACGTAGCGGGGAAATACTCTTTAATTCCTAAAAAATATTTCTTATAGAAAGCATAAGCCTTGTCATAAGGAGTACCGGAAGACTGGCCGCATAAACTTTCCATTGCGGCGAACATCTTGCGCATTCCCGCAGTAATCTCAGCACTGAAAGCCTGTTCTAACAGATTCCAGAAAACAGAAGTCTCACCATTCCAAACCGGTTGGCCGTTGTCGTAATAATCATGCATCTCACACCAATAGGGTTTGCGATCCTGTCCCTGGTTGTCGATCGGGAAAATGGTATCGGCATCATCCAATCGCCATCTCCACTTGCTCCCGGCTGTACAGAAACTATATGGATAAGTATTCTTCGCCCGCTGGTCGGTTCCGGCAGTGAACTCAACGAAATTATGGTGGAATACAGCGTCGTTGATGTCGAAGTAATTTGGCACAGTCGCCCGGAACAACTGCCCGCGTGAATTGATGAACAGCTCATTCAGTTGGTCGGATGTAAATGCGGACAGGTCGGATGCAAGGTATGCCGCCAACTGCGTTTTTAGATTGATCTGGCCGTTCCCAATGTCTGAAGGAATGAACTTTCCTTCCGCTGCCTCGTAGTAATAGAGATTGTACAGGTTGGCGTCACCGGACTTGGCAATCCAATACTCATAACCCGTACTGCGATATTCAGTTATGGCATTGTTCAGTTCGGCAAGTGTTCCCTTGAACGGTCTGATACGATTATTGCAGACATATACGGCATTATACGCATCTATCCACTTTTGAGCAGACAACGGTTCTGTTTCATCGGCGTTCAGTTCACCGGCATCGAAATCCCAACAATTGGTATTGTTATACTGAAAAGCTTCTTCATCAGCATTGTAGGCCCAATATGATTTCTGCGTATTCCAAGGTACGCGAAACAAAGCCCCAAGCGGAGCATTATCCGAACCTTCCACAGATAACAAGGCAGGGAAAGCTTCTGTGTCATAACCGAAACAAAGATCATCTCCTTTATCCGGACCGAACGTAAATTCTCCCATGCAGGTATATACTTCCTGACCTTCTTCATTGATAGACTTAGAGAATCCGATGAACGGTTCCTGATAAACAGCTACGCGTATCTGCGGATCGGTGGTCATCGCCTCATTCTTCATACCAATCTCTTTGTATAGGTCATTGTAAGCGGCTACACTTCCGGCCTTGTGGTCCTGCATGGAACTCGCCCAATTCTTCTTAGCCGTCAGACGCCCGGACTTCGGCACACCGTCGAACATGAGTACTTTGTTTTTGTCTGTGGTCCCGTCGGCATACGTGGCAATAGAGTTTATCTTATTACCCTCAGCATCTTTCAATCCCTTCATCTTGAAGCGGATATTCCACTCCAGATACATCTTTGATGTAGTTCCCTGGCCTTCAACCAACAGATTGGTGAGCGTGAAGTTCCTTTCCGGTTTATCCTTGAAGAAGACTTCCAGATTACCCGCCACGCCTGAAGGGTTATTCAGGTTAGGGAAAGGCTTATCAACCACGAATACATTGTATAGCATCTTCGTAGCATTGAAGTCAATATTCACACCTTCACCATCCAGCACTTGGTTGATACTCTTCTCTGTCTGTTTCTCATCGGTAGTCACAAGCTGATTGATATAATTCTTCTGTACGGCTTCCGAAGTTAGCGCCGAATCATATACACGCAACCCATACAGATATAAGTTGGCATAATCATTGCCCAGAACTATCTTGCCACTATTGCGAAAATAGTCATTGCTCTCATAAGCGTACTGCCGGTTCTTCTTTCCGTTGATATAGATGGCGACGATATTAAACCCTGCATTTCCGTAGGCATCAGGCATCACTACAACTGTCAAGCGCATACGTACACCGTTGTCAGTAGGGACATCCTGCGTACTACTATCATGTCGCGATTGGGAGAAGAAAGAGATATTCTCACCGGATACTTTCAGGCCGACATTTCCCTCAGCGATAGTAATAATGTTCTTGCTGGCATCCGAAGCATTCTCCACCTTAAAATCAACCTCAATAGTCTTTCCTCTACGCGCCGCTTCCACAGCAAACGGCTGATAATCTATCACGGCGGAACTCCGGGCAAATATCTTCAAGGCTTTCACGCCGTCGTCATCAGATACCCATCCATCGTTACCCCAGTTGAAGTTGTTCCAAGTGACAGGGATAACCGACTTATCCACTTCATTAACTATGCTGCGACTGTTGGATTGTGAATTGCTGCGCGTACGGGGATTAATATAGAGTGCAGCTCCGGCAGTGGCCGAGTATCCGAGGGAGTTATTCACATTCAGTGTGATCGGATCAATCAGGTTATTGTTGCCGCTGGTCACAGACACAACCACATCAAAGTTAGCATCATCATCCGTATCAACCTCCATCGGATAAGTGAGAGTCTGTTTGGCATTCGTGGTAATGGAATCATTTTCGGAACTATAAACCTCACTACCGCCCTTCGTAATGGAGAATAAAGCATCAGTCAAGGCAGAAGCACCGTCATAGATCGCATAGTCAAACACGGTATTATCCTGCCAGTTGGTCAACTGTTCGGCAACATTATTCACACACATGAGCTTTATCGTTTCTCCGGCAGAAATACACATGATATTTATTGAAACCGCCTTTGTCTGGATGGTATTATCCGAATTGGACAAATAAAAGCTCACATTATACACACCGGTAGTTCCCGGATGCGGAAGCGTATAGATATAAGGAGTATCCAGATATACGGCCGTTCCAAGATTCTGGCTGTAGCTCTGGTTATAATCATCACCGGTAACAGTCACATGCAGCGTCTTGCTGATATTGCCGTTAACGATCATCGGGATAGCAATATCTCCGGAAAAAGCCGTCCACCAAGCGAAATTCGGGGTACTCACACCAAGAGAAGTTAGCTGAACCACATAGGTAACAGGCGCCGTTGTCTGGTCGGTATTTTCTCCCTTGATGGTAATCTTGATATTGTTGCTGCCGCTGGTCAACCATTCAGAGACATCTTGTTTGACGGAGACATTGGAGGATATTTCCATTTGCTTGACTACAGTAAAGTCAACATACTTCGAGTTCTTCACCATGATGGTACAGAGTCCCAATTCTCCGGTCGGTTTATAAGGCTCGCTGATGTCATCCCGATACTGTGAGACGAAGGTAAAGTCAAGCACACATTCTTCACCATACTGTGCTGCAAATCCTAAAGAAGGCATATTATTACGGATATATACGCTGTACATGGTACCTGACCCGCCACCACCGATACTACTTGCAGGTAACAGCGACCATTCGGACTCACCCTTGAGTTTTACAATAACATAATCCTCTTTGTCATCCACTTCATCAGCGGCAGGCGCAACATTCATCAACCCTCCAAGGGTCATGTCTCCGGTCGATTCCGCCGGAGCAACTTCTACGATGGCGTCCTCATCCTCTTCGATAAGCGTGTCGATATCCTCTTCAAGCAAACAAGACATTAAAGAGGCCGGGGTGTTTTGTTTTGGAAGGCGCACAATAAAACCATTCTCCGCAGTTCCGCCTTTTTCAAAAGTGATGTGCTCCGCCGCTCTGTCCTTCTTGACTTTTGAGAGAAACAATTTCTCCAAGTTATCATTATTTTCGTAGATCTCCGCCATGACTCGCAATGCCGACATAATATCTGTGTCAAGCAGTTCATCAACCTCAGTGTCTCTCAAAAGCAAACGGGATATCAGACTATCACTAACCTTTAATCCTTTGAGAAATGCTATAACTTCAGCAGCTTCATCCGGTTCGCTGTTAGACAACTTTTTCTTCAGCTCATTCAGCAGTTCTTCAAAGTTAGTCTTTATCCTGTCAAAGTTCCTATCCAGCTTCAGGCGTACATCTCTACCGGTATCCTGCGCACCATTCCAGGGAACTATATTTTCGTACTTATTATCCATAATTATCTCAGCTCCAGTTCATGGCCGTTAAACTCCAACAACAGGGGTTGCCAGCACATTTCATAGTCCATTGTATCCAGGTCGATAAAATTCAGCATATAGTCCGCAAAGCGGTTATTCTCTTTCCGGCTCTGCTTGCGAAGCCGGGCACGTTCGATCTTCACAATACCGCCACTCTTCCGGCGTTCGTAGCTGTAGCTCATGAACGCGAAGGAAAAGCTCTCTCCTCGTTCACTACACCGTCTCATTTCATTTATAGCCTCGTATACTTCCATGTTGCAAAGGTATTATTCGGGTCACTTTCCAAAAAGGACATCTCAACGGCTCACATTTTTCTCTAACTGTTCCACCCTCTTAATACTATCACGCACTTTGCGAGCATCAACAATCAACTCCTTGTTACAAACCACCTGTAATAACCGGTTATTCTCTTTCATCAGTTCAACGAGTTGCTTCCATTGTTCCGGTGTAAGTCCGGAAGATGAGATATCGGAAGCCGCAAAAGAAGAACCTGAAGACTCTCCGGTATCCACAAAACCACCTGCATACTTTCCGCTGCGAGTTCTCACTTGCTCAAGTATCTGAGTGGTATTAATCATCCGGATCGTACCATTTTTCTGAGCCACATCAAACACATCCAAAAACTGGCGAACGTGCGGATTAGCCACACTTTCGTGGTTGGCCACAAATTCATTCTTATGCACGGGTATCACTCCGGCCACATCATCCGGATTACCATTTTTTGTATAACCTTGTACATACTCATCCGAATAACCGCCTTCCTTCAGCCCCTTCGCTTCGTCCCGTGCTTGTTTTGCAGATGCCAGCTGAGCCATACCAGCTGTTACAGCAGCTGCTGCAGCAATTGGAGCAAGTACCGGACCAACAGGAACAATACCAACTACTGCATTATAGGCCTGTATGGCTGCCATAGCTGTTGTTGCGACAATTTGTAATACAGCTGCTGCAAACTGCTTATCGGCATATTTCTTCTTAACCTGGTTGATTGCCTCTTCTTTCTCCTCCTCCAGTTTCGTGGTATCCTTGCCGGCTTTCTTGGCCGCTTTGATTTCCTTGTCATACTTCCGGGTAACTTTGCTTATCTCTGCATCCTGCAACGCACTGACTACCTGACTGGCCGCTTCCGCTGCCTGAGCGATAACATCAAATGTCGCTTTTGTCTTCTCTTCACGCAGTTGCTCATGTTCTTCATTGATACGTGTCTTCTCTTCCTCATACTCCTGATAGGTAATGAGGTCCGCATCATACATCGCCTGAAGGATATTGTTTTTCTGCTCAAAATCAGAGGTGTTATCAATCTTCTTATAACCGGATTCCCGTTGCTTTGCCTTGCCCTCTTCTTTGTCCTTGATATCCATGCCTAGCAACTTGTCATCAACACCAGAGGTGTCTTCGCCATAGGCAGCAAGCAAATCTCTTCGCTCCTCAAGATACTGCCGCTCCTGCTCCTTCAGCCGCTCCTGATAGTCAGCTTCAGTCTTGATATCCCCCTCCAGATAAGCCCTCTTGATATCTTGCACCTGCTCTTGATAGTCACCTTCTTGCTGTGCGAGGATATCACTCTGAGTGTTCTTATTTACCACCTGCGTTGCCTGATAGAGCCTGTTCGCTTCAGCAATCATCTTGTCATAAATCTGCCCTTGTATCTGCGACGTATCCTTACCATACTCCTCCAGTAAGGCCTTTCTGTTCAATAGATATATAGCTTCAGCCTTATATAATTCTTGCTGATATTCATCTTGAGTCAGCTTCTCATTCAGGAGTCCTTCTTTAAGGATATTCTGTTGCTCTTGATAGTGCTGCTGTAAAGCAGTCTCTTTGGCTTTAAGCTCTTTTTCACGTGCTTTATCATCACCATTACCGCCACCGGCATTCCCTTTATAATCAGGAGTTATCACCACTTCATCCAATACATTTGCCTTTTTCTTTGCAGCAGGTGTATTGATAAATGGATTCATTTCAGCTTTAACTTTATTGATACGTTTAGCTGCCTTTTCCACAACTTCCACATAGTCCTGAATTTGCCCTTGTATCTTTGGTATATCACTCCTATCCGAATAATATTTCTCCAGATTCTTCGTGAGAGCTTTAGCGATATTCTTCGCCGTATTACCAGCAGCAACATTTTTTTCAGTCGCCAATATCATTTTTTGCAAGAAGTCATCAATCTGAGATTGGGGCAACGTACCGGCAAGTGCCTCGCGAATATCATTCATCTCATCTACTTTATCAGACAATGTTTCATTCTGGATTTCATCAGTCTTTTCCTGAAGAACTTTTTTTGCCAGATTACGATCCATCTCTGAGTTAACATCACGATATGCCTGTTCTATATCTTTAAGGGAAGAGTATTCATCAAGTAAATACGGAAGATACTGACCATATTTAGTATTAATTTCTTCTATGAGTTCTTTTCGTCTCTGAGTCTTATCCCCGGCGGCTTTCGTCGCCTCAATCAGCGTACGCAGTTGGTTGCGTTCCTTTTCGCTTTGTTCCATGAAAGACTTAACAGCTTTTTCCGCATCTGAGGTGCGGGTCGCAAACTTATATATGGCAATACCAGCACCGACAGCCAATGATGCAAGCAAACCAAGCAAGTTACCTTTTGAAACTGTATTAAAGCGTTTCATCATGGTTGTTGCCCTCTCTATATTCCCGGATAAAGCATATTTTGCAGCACTAAGTATCAAGGTACCACTCAAAGATGCTTTTCTCGTAATAATGCTTTTCTTCTCCTGTAGCCATTCCAATGCTTTTGCAACAGTTAACCGTTTTACCCATAGCTCTTGTGCTTTAACAGCAGCTGTGTATGCCGCTACAAGAGCAGTGACAGTTAGAATAGCTCCTTTATATTCATACAGAACAGATACCAATGCACTCAACCCCTTCACCGTCAGGCTACCGGTAGTTATCATGTACTTCATCACCGGCTGCAACTTCTCTCCAAGCTCTACCCGCACATCCTTGAAGTTCTTTTTCGCCTTATCCAGTCCTGCTTGTACCGTATTGTTTTGCACATTAAATTCATTGATAATACTTGTGCCATCACGGTACGCATCATTCGCCAATTTCTGTGCATCCCGGATATCATCAATCTTCCCCGCCATGGTGCTGATGACTCCCGATGCACGCACACCATCCAGCCCCATCTCTTTGAACATAGGTGCCAGTTGATCCAGTCCACCCTTCTTATTCAAAGTATCCAGGAACTGAAGCATCGCTTCGTTCGCATCTTTTTTGATTAGGGAAGTAAACTCTTCAACACTCTGTCCTGCAATCTTTGCAAACTTCTCCGGTGTCTGGAACATCTTCATCATCAATGTCTGGAAAGCAGTAGCCGCCATCTCCTGTTGCTGCATATTCTGATCGAGTACAGAAGCATATCCGAGGATATCCCCCTGAGCTACTTTCGCCTGATTTGCCGCACCTGCAACGCGGGCGGTAAAGGCAACTAAGTACGCTTCGGCTGCGGATGAATTTTGAGCTACCTCATTGATGGCGGAACCTGTGGCCAACATCGCTCCCCGGAGTCCCAGTTTCTCATCCTCACCGAACATCTGTGCCAACTTACCGATATTCTTTACCGCATCTTCGCCAAGATCCTCACCCAATGCCACATTGATTTTATCGGCAGCATCCACAAACTCCAAGACATCTTTTTTAGCAGTAATGCCCAAACGACCGGCATCTCCGGCCAGCGCATTTAGTTTTTCTCTCGGAGTCCGGGTATCCATCTGCTTGAATTCCTCATTCAAGCCTTTCACTTCTTCAGCTGTCATCCCGGTATACTTACGCACCTGGCTCTCCGCTTCCTGCATCTCCGCAAACTCATCCACACACTTACGCGCAGTCATCGCCACACCGGTAAGCGAAGCGATGGCCCCCGCACCAATGGCCGCATACTTGTTGAATCCGTCTGCCATCTTTGAGAGGGAAAACTTTGTATCACGTGCCTGCACCTCCAGTTCCTTCATCCGCTGTTTGGTCAGCATATAGTCAGCCCGCAGAGTTTTCCATTTTTCAGTGCCAGGAGTAGCATTATCCATCTGAGCTTTCAGGGATCGTGCTCCTTTACGAAGTTCATTATAGCTTAACGATGTCAGTCCTGCCTCTTTACGTGTCGCATAGAGCGACTTATTGAGTTTATCCTGTTGCTTCTCCAGTTCTTTATACGCTGCCGAATCCTTCTTGCCATCAGCTTCCAGCTTCTGCATTTCTTCACGTACTTTCGCAATCTGTTCCCGCGTCTCATCGAACTTCGCTTTAGCTTCCGAATTATCTATCCGGATGGCAACTCTGAAATCATTGATACTTATAGCCATACCTATTGAATTTATATCGCAAAAGTACCCCGCCACCATGCCTTGAAAAAGGACAATAAAAAAAGTCCGGTTATTCATCACGAACCACCGAACTTAAACTATTGAACAAAAAAATCAATCATCTAACCAACGCCCATTATCCAGCCACACACCACCGTCCCGCCATTTGCCGTCTGTTAGTATCCAACGGGCATCCGCTTCCGTATCACTGATGTGAATCGGATAAAAAGTACCCGTCCATGCTCCCTTTCGCCCGGAAATATCCAAAGTAAATTCCATCTCTTTACAGATATACCGTTTATTACGAATTTCAAACACTGACCGAGTGTCATAGACGTTCGGGTCATGCGTTTCGATTTTCACTCCCTTAGTATAGTCAATATCATAACCACCTTGATACAACAGCTTGTCAAGTGTAACAAAACGAAGCGAGGCACCTTCGGCGTTGGTTTTATAAAGCGTCTGACTCCTATCGGATATAAGATTTAGAGTATATTCGTCAACGTAAGGAACCGGATACATCATCTGTACCCCACTGTTAACCACCAGATACGACATTTTCGTATAAAATGCTAAAGATATTGTCTTTTTGGACTCAGACGGCTGTGATGAGTTATTCAGTATCATCTCTATTAGCGTCTCTTGTGTCGTGTCTGTTTTATCGGCACCGATAATCACCGGCAGATAATACCTATAAACAGTAGTCTCTCTCACGCCATACGAGTTGATTTCTACCGTCGTGTATGCCGCCGGAACAATCTCCAGTTCCACCGTATTTGTAGCGTCTTCACGTTCTAAACCGGCAAAGTGATTCACCATAGTATAAGAAAGTGTGTTGGATTCACCACCAGCCACAAGAGACATATATTCCCTGCCATCCTTTTCGTCCTTATATATGGTATCTGTCCGTTTGTGCGATGACATAGAAAACCATGCCGCTATCCTCGGAGCACGACCGTCGGAACCTTCAAAATCTTCAGGTATAGTGTCATATAAAGCCTTGTTTTTGACTGCCTCGGACAAGGACGCCCATCTCCAGAAATCACAATCGTCAAATTTATATTTAACATTAGACACAACGGGATCATCTACATCGTTGTCTTCGTCTTTCTCCACCTCATAAACATCTGTCACTTGCCGCACATGGGCCGACTGACATCCTGCAAAAAAAGAGGCATTGAGTGCTATCCGCACAGTACGATATCTGTTGTCAACCAGGAATGTTACATTAAACAACTTTTCTATCTCACTAAAAAAGTCACTGACCGACCATCCCGGAAGCATTTTGCACCATTCGTCAGTACACTCAGTGTGGCAAATGTACAAGTTCTTAAAAATAGTATCCGTCAGTTGGTTATACTCAAGACTATAACCCAATACCCGAATTAAATCTTCAATATAACACATCAGGTAGGGCTGAGGAGTTACATAGAAAAAATCATCTGTTGCCGGATTACCGGTGCTGGATATGCCAGCTCTCGAATCCATGCACCATTTGTTGTGTATCTCTCCCGTTGCGTCGTCTTTCACCGGTGCCAGGCAATAGTCCACGTCAGGATAGCTTTTCTGTATATATTTCAAATAATCGGGACTACCTGATACCGTATCACCGTCAAACCCAGGAACGGTTTTCCTCATCTTCAAAAATGAAATCTGAAGGTCGCCGCCGATGAAGTAATTCAGTTCTGAATTTCCGCTTGCAATTTGCAAAGACACTGTTTCATCTGTCCATCCCGTTATTACCTCTATCCCATTGCAATATACACGGTTATCAGCCATCAACACGGCAGAACGCTTCTCCACAATTTCTTGTATGGAGTTCAGCCTATTCAAATGCTTATACAACTCTGCATTCACCCGATTAGTAAGCGGTAAAGTTATATCATACGTGTACTCTCCATTCTTGGTAACAAAAGAATTTTCACGCTTCACCTGCACACTAAAATCTTTCGGCAACACCACTGAAACCCCAGCAATAAACAGTTCAGTCATAATCCGTCAATTTAAGTCCTATACTCAGCCCATTGAATCCGCCAAATACGTCATATTCCCATTCCGTATTAATATCCTCACCACCGGATATCTCTCCACAAACAAAGTCCATGTCTCGAATTTCGTCTTTCAATATACGCATCACATTCTGCATCCTGGCATAGTGGGTTATCTCAGCTTCATCCGTCTCATCACCTGCCGGAACTTTCTCCAGCAGGAAAAGCAGGAGGCGATTATCTTCTTTGTAATTATCTGCATTCCCCTTTGATTCTGCATCCGGAAAGTTTGCACACAGGAAGAATCCGGCCTGATCCCTCAGTTTCTTCGTCAGATGTTTGTCACTGACCGCAAGTATCACCCCATCTATTTTCATTTCACTCCGCTGGTTGATCCTGGCTCTCAGCTCTGCCAATATTTCGCGGTATCTCAGAATATTAATCATACCTGTATCAGATTATTTTGTTCCGGGTCCGCCATGCGGAAAGTGAACTCAACCGCTTTCAGCACACTTCTCCGTAACTCACGTTCATATTTCTGCTTTGTTATCAGGATAGGAAGCCACTCACCATCCACTAAAATATCCGCTTCTTGAGCATTCATAAGGTTATGCCACAACCTATAATCACTCTGAAGCATAATGATGCCACTATTGGCCGTATATTCATCCGTCACCTTCACTCCGAACTTGCGATCCACACCAAACATGGATGCTGTATCATCTTCATTATTGCCATTGATGGAAATTCCTCCAACAGCGGATAACGTCTCCGGCATATCATAAACATTCTTATAGCGGAAACACCAGGTATCCAGATACCGAGTCTTATCAATCAGGAACTCATAGCCGTTATTATTGCAGTTGACAACATACCGTTCTAAATTCAAATCAGGGAACAGTCCCTTTATCCGTTCCGGACTAACATCAAGAGTCATCGGGGCAACCGTATCTCCACTGTCTACACTCAACAATAAAGTATCACCACTGTTACCGTCAGTAGCATACCCTGTTGCCGTCACCTTTGCCCCCCGTCCCATCACCATACTGACATACTCCTTGCATCCATCACGGGTAACCTTCCGATTTACCTCACTCAACCAACCAGGTGCATCCGCATCTTTTTTCGTCTGAAGACGACTGAACATTACAAAACTCTGCGCGTCCTGAACACCATTTATCAGGAACGTGAATGTACCCGCAGCATCAGTTTGCCAGCTTGTTTCTCCGGCACACCAGACACCCCACAACGCCAGCTCACAAAACTTCCCCAACTTCCGGACACGTACCTGGTTGTTCGCATCAGGAACATACTCTTCATCCAATATCGTTTTGCCGCCATACTTCACGGCAAACGTTATTGTAACATCGGTATCAATGATGTAGTCCCGCATTGTCGCGCAGAACTCTTTCTCCCTCGGTCGCTGCAATACATTCATAACCTGCAATATTTATTGCGCCTGTCATTCTTAGGCAACAGTTCGTATTCCGCCGGTCCGCCATCACGCGCCAGCTTCATTTCATTCACCCAGGTAGTGGCATCATCCGCCATCCATCCGGCTACTCTCTCCACATCTCCCAGCGATGCCGGTTCACTCTCTCCCATTCCGTTCTCCGTCATAAACCTGCGGATCACTCCGCCAGGAATAACCCCCAGTGACAACCGGCGTAATGCCATGCTCATGGCCAACAGTGCCACAGCTTTGCAAGCGGCAAAATGAGCATCCGTTTCCGGTACATCCTTTTCCTTCAGCAAGTCATCCCATCCACCACCGTAGGCACGCTTCACCATCAGCATCTGCGCTTCGCGGATGAACGGTACCAGCATCAGGTACATCCGTTCGCTCCGCTCGATGGGAAAGTAGCTATCGAACGCTTCACCGTTTCGGATGATAAGCGTCTGAGACAGCTTGTATGAAGCCGTTTCCGTCCACTCCTTCAGCTGCTCTTTATTCAGATACCGGATAAGCGCATCCACTGCCCGGTAATATTCTTCCAGGTGCAGCGCATCATCCCGATCCAGCTGCCACTCCCACGGAAGTTTCTCACTCCCATCTGTTGTCATCTTGAATTTCCGGCCGTCATCCTCATGACTGAGATCATTCTTCCGGTACATCCGGAGCGTAGCAAGGATGGCAATCGGACGCTGCACCTTACGCACCAGTTCCGCGTCTGCATCTTCGCCGGGGTCAGCATAGTATTTCCCAGCCAGATTCATCACGGCATCCCCTACCAATGCCGCCAGTTCTTCAGCGGCCAATTCTATCTCACCGGCAATCTTATCGAACTTATTGTTCGCATAATAATTGCCCGTCAACTCCCGCAATTCCTGCGCACCCCTGTTCTCCTTGTTGAAAATCATAGCTGCTATTTTTTTAAGTTTCGCATCATTTCGTCTGCCCGCTGTTTATCATCAAGCAACTTCATCATCACACGCAGCAACTGCGTGTCATCCGTAGCATCCACATTGCCGAAAACACCGCTTTCGGCAACTGAATACAATACGCTATTCATCCCCAAGTTCTGGATAGTACCAGGTTGAGCCTCCGGACTCTTCCGGTGTCGCTCAAAAACCGGTGCAAAGCAAACCTCCACCCCTTCAATGATAAACGTCCCGGTAAACAGGTAATCACAGAAGTAAGCAAACCAGGCATAAATTCCCCATTGAATCCACTCCGGCATATCACGCACCAACCCCATGTATCGCCCCATATATTGTGGACGAAACGGCTCACGCAATGCGCACCCTTTTTCCTTCACCGGTTTCCGGTAAAGGATGGCGCATAACGCCCGCAGGTCTGCCGGGTTCTGTCCGGCATTGTATTGATTCATCACGGCAGCCGCCTGGCGAAACTCACCGAATGTCAAGTCAGCCCCATGACTGGCAGGACCTTGCAGGTACCGCCATTTAGGAAGAAGGTTCACCGTACAGTCATACGTCAACTGAGCTTCAGTTACCGTAACGCCATCCAGCCCGGTATCTTCACCTATCATCCACATCCAGTCCAGCGTATCAGCCAAGCCATCAACCATTAGCATATCATCCACTCCCCCCAGGCGATATCCCCGGTTTTTCAACACATACGCACACCAGTCACGCTTCACATCGCGAAGGCTGATACCGGATTTCTTCATCAATTTATCCCGGATTTTCAATAAATGGAGCCACTCCAGCGGCTTCAGCTCTTCCCAGCAATCGGGAAATTCAATGTCTTTTTTCTGTTCCATAGCAATTTACACTTGATTAGTCGAGCGATCAGGCGCCGACACATTATCTTCTTTGTTAATCACCTTCCGGTAAATACCGAGGAAAATCCCCTTCTTATTCGGGAAATTAATGCGGATAGCATCATTAATGGCCTCCAGTGCGATTTCTTCCGGAATCTGCGTGTCAGCACCGTAGAATATCTTTAGGGCGTAAAGCATCTGGCTACCGCTGTCACTCTTCCCGTCTATAATAATATTGGCCAATGCCGGAGACAAGCCGAAACCAGATGTGGTCGAGCTGTCCGCAATGCGTGATATCTTCGCCTGAGCCTCAATGTACTTGTCTATATTCATTTCAATAGGCTCAATCTTCCAGCTCTGCACATGCCCAAACTCATCCAAAAAGTCTACACAGGAAAAAAACTTACCGGCATTCTTCTGCCCCGCCATCACGTTCGCAATGGTCTTCGTCACCTCATCCCGCAAACGTTCAATCTCCTTATATACCCGTGCGTCATCCCATTCAGGATGCATCTCACGTAATCTCTGTTCACACTGTGTCCAGTACTCTTGCGGACTATGCACCACATACGCCGCCGCAATCATATTCTCATTCAGATGCCGGATAATCTCCGGAAGATTATTCGCATTCTCCAGCCAGGGAACTGAGCCATAGAAACAGGATATCGCATACATATTCCGCCCGAAACTGCGCATACAGTGATACTTCACCGCTGTCTCATATTTCGACGGCTGCCACTTATCGAAAGCCGGGTACTTCAGGAAACTGCGGCTCCGGTAACTGTCAAAGTCACCGGTCAGATACGCCGTCACGTCTTCCAGACGTCGGCTGTCATTCTCCGGCCATACCAGCCGACACTCACCGCTATGCAGACACTCCAGCCTGTTCACCCACGGGCGGCCAATGCGGACACCTTTTCCCATATAATACTTGGTGAACTGCCCGTTCATGTGCGTATATTCCACCAGCACATCCCGGATATACTTCCGGTAATCCCAGCTATCCAGCCACTCCTGTATCTCATCATCCACCAGCCACTCCTGCACCCGTTCATTATCCATAATATTCACCCGGTAAAGCAACGGGCCTTGTCCATACAACAATCCCATTTTCCTGTCCAAGATACCGGGTCCCAGGTTATTTTTCTCCAGCAAATTCCGGATAGCATTCGGCATATTGTTGTCAGGCCCCCAGGGCACAACACGGACACCCGCCACATTCGTCGGATCACCGTCCCAGTTTTTCGAATCTCCATTGAAAAACTGGCTCATCTCCTGGCTCCAGTTCATGTTAATGGCATACTGTCCGGCCACCGTATCCACAAAATTGAAATGCCCTATTTTCTTTTTGATATCTCCCATAACTATCTATTGATAAATATTCTCGTAGTATTCACAAGAAGCGTCCCGCAATACTCTCTCACAATCTCAACCAGTTCCGGAATATGCGCCTCGATCACCGGGTTAAACCACGGTTTCGGATTTCGGTTCCATCCGCCCGACTTCTTCGTCAGTATTCGGGTACCACCCTGCATATTGTATCCACGGCCTACACCCAAGTGTACATAAATTCCTTCAGGTTTGAAAGCGAAACCTACACTTGTCACCTCTTCTCCGGCAGATATTTTTTTACCGTAATGCCGGTAATTCTGTTTCAGCGACCCGGACAACTTCACATCCTTCGTAATCCAGTTACTGATGGAAGACCGCAACGCACTGTCCACCTTGGTACCCCACGCCTGTACCCGCGCATTGAATGCCGCCACAGCTTCTTTATCCTGTTGCCGCTCCCATTGCTGCGTTATGCCGGTATCACCTTCAATGATGACATCCAGCGGGTACCGTTCACCGCCCAGCTGGTTAGCTTTGCCCCTCCAACTGTTCCGGTTCTTCTCCATAGCCAATCTTTCTCCATGTGATCCCATGCTGCAAAAGTACCCGAAGCGCCTTCCACGAAAAAGGACATAAAAAATCCCCGACAAGCTGAAGCCTATCGGGGATTTCATCATATTCAAAGGTTATACAACTTCAAATCCAGTCACAGAATTATATTTGCACATCTTCACATGCCCTACTTTCCTATATTCATTAGGCACAGAGCCATAATTCACCCAGATAGTAATAGGCTCACCCTGTATGAGAGGTTGTTTTGAAGCAACCAGTTTCATCTCCATATTGAAATACAGGGAATGGCAAAACTTAACAAGCCCCTGTTTAGAAAATGTATGCCAAAGCAAATAATGTACCTCTACACATCTCGTCTCTGGTTTAAACATGACAATCCCTTTATCTATAAGATAATTCATACCATGGATATTGCTAACAGCATCCTTCAGTTCCTTTGCTAATTCTTCATTCGTTTTCATACCTACAAAAATACGAAAAATCAAGCAATCTTATTCTTTGAAATATAGATTTCTTCACTCATTTCTCCATGTTCCAAAGCCTTTATATCTTGCCAGTTATAAGAAACACGTTCACCAGTACTCAACCGAATTTCATCAGGTTTCATTCCCATTTCTGAATGTATTTCTTTAGCCACAGCAATGGCGGCCCTCAAACCGTTTGTCGGAAGGCTGTAAATCAATAAATCATTCATCGCACACTTCCTTTCTCCTTCTGAGGAACAAGGTCCCTGATGATACCAGCCACAATTCGTAAATCACTAATATCAAAGATAAGTTTATCTGCATCCACATTGCCCCCTATCTTCAAGTCAAGAATAGTGCCTATAGCCCTATCAATAGCCTCGCACAAGTCGCTACCGCCACCCTCTTGAATACCTGCCAGTGTCTTGCTCACCAAAGTTGTTAACACAACGTTATTTACTTCTGCAATCATTCCGCACCTCCTTTCCGGCACTTCTTTGCCTTATAAACGCACAATGCGGTAACAGCGAATAGGGGAGGAAAGATAAACCCGATACAAGTAGCGAGAATCGCACCGAAGTACCAGCGGTCAGAGGCACTGCGAAGTTCGCAGTCAGGAGCCAAGCTACGATAGTAGCGGCTTTGGAGGTCATTAACTTGCTCTGTGAGAGCATTAACACTGCCCGCAACATTGATGTTGGGCGTCGGCACAGCCTGTGTGCCATAGATTTCTTTTTTCATAACTACGATTTGTTTGACGTTTAGGCAGAAAAACGGCTGCCAATTCCCGTGTCGTCAAACAAATCGTAGATTTACGCCGAAGGCAAAATCACAATCGGGAAGGCAGCCGCCATTTTATATAGACCATTTTCCTGACGTCAGGAAAATGATACGTAAGGGCATAAAAAAAACCATCAAATTTCGTGAGCATTATACGATGCACATCGACGTACTTACATACGATTTGTTTGACTCTGCAAATATGGGGATTATATTTGAAACAGCAAACAAACACATCATTTTTTTCTTTTCACATACACCTTTTTACCACTACTATTAATATAGTATTTACCGCCTCTTGGACCTGTATGTATCTCTCTTGACCCAGAAGTCGTTTTAGTTTTTTTATGCTGCCAACAATAATCACTACCCACCTCTACTTTTCTTGAACATTGAGAACCAGAAGCTGTGATAGCCTTGCACTGCTGCATCACGCTATTTTCTTTTTTTTCCGTGGAAACATTGGGTGTTGGAACACTAGTGTCCGGTAAAAAATTGAGGGTTATCAAAAAGGCTAGTTTCGATG